>JACCDP010055569.1_pt1 | contig 25075 bp, 25 predicted proteins | sample 7445841 | NCBI WGS metagenome assembly JACCDP01 (sample SAMN15323441, study PRJNA562643) | freshwater metagenome | isolation source: river surface water | place: USA:Blue River Watershed | collected 2017-08-17 | reverse complement strand
GTGGCCCAGATGGAGAATTTGTATGTGATTGGTTGCGGTCCCATCCCACCCAACCCGGCAGAGCTGATCCTGGATCCTAAGTTAGAAGAGCTGTTTATGGAAGTGAAGGAACGATTTGATGTGGTAGTGATTGATACTGCACCCGTAGGCTTGGTCAGTGATGCCATTGAGTTGGGCAAACATGCAGATGCATCGGTGTACATTGTAAGGCATGATTATACATATAAGAAACAGGTACAGCTGGTGGAGGAATTATACAAAGGCGGAAAACTGCCACACCTCAGCATAGTCATCAATGACGTTCAGGCTGCACTTGGCTATGGTAAGTATTATGGGTATGTGAGTTATGGCTACATCGGCTATGGTTATGGATCAGAAAGATATATCTCCAATTATTTTGATGTAGGGGCGAAGAAGAAAAACAGTATCTGGAGAAAGGTGACGAAGTTTTTCAAAGCAAAATAAATAATTGTATTTCATAGCATGCAGGAAAATCAAATCATTGATGGTGGAAGTGTTGATACCCAATGGTATCTTGAAATAAAACCCCAATCCCACCTCCTCGACATCAACCTCAAGGAAGTCTGGAAATACAGAGACCTGCTCTGGATGTTTGTGAAGCGTGATTTTACTGCACAGTACAAGCAGACTATCCTAGGCCCGTTGTGGCATTTCATACAACCCCTGTTTACCACAATTGTGTTTTTGGTGGTATTTACCAACATCGCCAGGATCTCAACAGACGGAGTGCCACCTGTTTTGTTTTACATGAGCGGCATCACCATCTGGAATTATTTCTCTTCCTGCCTGAATGCCACCTCTAATACGTTTGTCGCTAATGCAGGCATCTTTGGAAAAGTATATTTTCCGAGGCTGGTGATCCCACTTTCTACTGTGATGAGCAATATTGTGAAGTTTGGTATCCAGTTTTTACTGCTCTTAGCCGCTATGCTCTGGTATAAGTTTACTTCATCCTCTTTTACCCACTCACAACCGCTTTCAACACTCGTTTTGATTCCGGCCATCATTCTGATTATGGCCGGCCTTGGGCTCGGCCTTGGCATCATCATCTCCTCCATGACTACCAAGTACAGGGACCTGACGGTACTGATCGGATTTGCTGTTCAGTTGTTGATGTATGCTACGCCTGTGGTCTATCCCCTGTCTGCAATCAGCAGTGAAAAGTTAAGGTTCTGGGTTAACCTCAACCCACTCACCGCATTGGTAGAAGCCTTTCGTTACGCCATGCTGGGTGTGGGTAGTTTTGATGCCGGAAGTTTCGGATACAGCATTGGATTCATGTTCGTCACGTTGTTCATAGGGTTGTTGATCTTCAGCAAGGTGGAGAAGACGTTCATGGATACAGTTTAGCCTTCAACAATTTTACATCATGTCCGCAGTAATAAAAGTCGAAAACATCTCCAAACAATACCGACTCGGCCAGGTAGGCACGGGGACCATATCCCATGATGTAAACCGTTGGTGGCATAAGATAAGAGGGAAAGAAGATCCTTATCTGAAGATTGGGGAATCCAATGACAGAACAGTCAAGGGAGAGAGTGATTATGTTTGGGCATTGAAAGACATCAACTTTGAAGTTCAGCAGGGAGAAGTGTTGGGTATCATCGGGAGAAACGGTGCTGGAAAAAGTACCTTGTTGAAGATATTGAGCAGAACCACTGCTCCCACTACCGGATCAGTAAAGATCAAAGGAAGGGTGGCCAGTTTGCTCGAAGTGGGAACTGGTTTTCATCCGGAGCTGAGTGGCAGAAACAATATTTTCCTGAATGGCGCCATCCTGGGTATGACCCGAAGGGAAATCCAAAGCAAATTTGATGAGATTGTTGATTTTGCAGGCGTGGAGCGGTACATCGATACACCGGTAAAGAGATACTCATCAGGGATGTATGTTAGGTTGGCTTTTGCTGTAGCGGCACATTTAGAACCTGAAATATTAATTGTGGATGAAGTGCTTGCAGTGGGTGATGCAGAGTTTCAGAAAAAAGCATTGAGTAAAATGCATGATGTAAGTAATAAGGATGGCAGAACTGTTTTGTTTGTGAGCCATAATATGGGAGCAATTAAAGCATTGTGTACCCGGGCAATTTTAATGAAGAGCGGAAGCATTGATTTCGATGGTTCAACACAAACGACTATTGGACTATATTTAGGGGGAAGTGAAAGAGAAGATAATGCATATTTTGTAAATGAAAAGCCAAAAGCTGAGTCAGACATATTAAAGATAAAAATTGTAGATAATGCAGATAAGATTTGTAACATTTTTGGACATGACCAACCAATCAAAATAGTATTTGATTTAAAAGTAGCAAGGAAACATCTTGACGCTTATTTTGGTATTCGGGTAAAAGATCAGTTAGAAAGGAATATTTTTACTTCCGAGTTACAGATCAATAGTTTAATAAATAAAGAAGGCATACATCAGCTTTCAGTCGAAATACCAGAAAAAATATTGGTGCCCAATAAATATTTTTTAAATTTTGCGCTGCATAAACCAAATATCGAATTAATACAGTTTTTAGAAGGTCCAGTTCAATTTGTAATAGAGGAGACGGGAACAGGTTTCTTTAAGTATAATGGGTTAGATTATGGATGCGTTATGATCAATTGTAAGTGGGGCTAAATATTCAAATATTTTTTTATTATAGTCCCTGGCTAATTTTTTGATATAAATGAATTGTAAAATATGTGTTGGTAAATGCGGTTTCTTATTTGAATCTATTGTCTTGCAAAAATATCTGGTTAAATATTATAAATGTCATAGTTGTGATTTTATTCAAACTGAGAAGCCTTATTGGTTAAGCGAAGCTTATATTTCACCTATCGCATCACTTGATGTTGGCTTACTTCAGAGAAATATTTCACTTTCAGAACAGGTGTCTAGAATATTAGAAACCATCGATAACAAAAATAGCGTCTACATCGATTATGGAGGTGGTTATGGGATTTTTGTACGGTTGATGCGAGACTATGGTTTTAATTTTTATCTCTCTGATCTCTATGCTCAAAACTTATTTGCAAAACATTTTGAGTCAGAAAATGCTGAACTTAAAGAAGGATTTACAGCTCTAACTGCCTTTGAAGTATTTGAGCATTTAGTGAATCCACTTGAAGAGATTGAAAAAATGTTTTCTCTATCTGAGACAATTATATTTTCAACAGAGTTGCAACCGAGTGACAATTTAAAAAGTATTAAGGACTGGTGGTATTTTGTTCCCGAGGGAGGACAACATATTTCTTTGTATTCTTTGAATTCGCTTTTACATTTAAAAACATTTTTTAAATGTCATTTTTATACTAATGGTAGAAACCTTCATATACTGTCTAAGGTTTTCCTAAGTGATCCATTTAAGACAACAGTAAGTCCAGAAATTTCCATTATTTCAAAAATCAAAAAAAAGCTTTTTAAAAATAATTCTCAAATTGAAATGAAAGTTAATAGAGAGTCTTTATTAATGAAGGATTTTGATTTTTATAAAAAAAAGTTAAATAATGAAAAAAGCTAAATTAGACTAACTAACCAATGGTAAATTACAAAATACCGGTTTATCAACCTGAATTAGGAGGCAACGAAAGAAAGTATGTATTAGATTGTCTGGATTCTGGCTGGATTTCATCAAAGGGAAAGTATGTTTCTCTATTTGAAAATTCATTTGCGGAATATGTTGGTCTAAAACATGCAGCATCGGTAAGCAATGGAACCGTGGCACTGCATTTGGCTATGCTTGCATTAGGCATTGGTCCTGGCGATGAAGTGATTGTACCAACGTTAACTTATATTTCATCTGTAAATGCAATAATGTATGCAGGCGCTAAACCGGTTTTTGTTGACTCGTTGAGTGATACGTGGCAAATAGATCCACTTGATGTTGAGGCTAAGATTACAATTAATACAAAAGCTATAATGGCAGTACACTTGTATGGACATCCTTGTGATATGGATGCACTCACATTTATTGCAAAAAAGAATAGAATTTATTTGATTGAAGATTGTGCTGAAGCGATTGGTTCTAAGTATAAGGGACAGAATGTAGGGACCTTTGGCGACATATCAACATTCAGTTTTTTTGGAAATAAAACAATCACAACTGGAGAAGGTGGGATGGTATTATCTAACAATAAAAAGTTGCATGAAAAAGTTGTTCACCTTAAAGGTCAGGGGCTTGCAAAAAACAGAGAGTATTGGCATAATGTAATTGGCTACAATTATAGAATGACAAATATTTGTGCTGCGATTGGTTTGGCACAAATAGAACAAGTACAAGATTTTATCGATCGTAAAGCACGAGTTGCAGAAAGGTATAGGGAACATTTTCACAATTCAAATATCCTTTATCATTTACCTCATAACGATGTTACACATGCTTATTGGATGTGTTCTATTTTAGTTCCTGATCCGGTTCACAGAGAACCTATTAGAGACTATCTTAAATCATGTGGTATTGAAACAAGGCCTTTATTTTACCCTATTCATACTATGCCTATGTATTCAATAAATTCTCGAAAATATATTATTGCCGAAGATTTAGCCAGCCGGGGAGTCAATTTGCCAAGCTTTCCCAGTTTGTCAGATGATCAAATTGATTATATAGCTAATTCAATCAAAAAGTATTATGATGAAAAGAATTCTTGAGATTGATTTGAAAGATTTGGAAATTTTAAAAGAATTTATTTCTAACTTAAATGCATCTGCTAAATCTTTCAGGTATTTTAATGCCAGAGAACCTTCGATAGTTTCTAATCATCTAGTGACTTTGTTGATGATGATAAATGAAAAACCAGTTGCATATGGTCATCTTGAAAATGAAGATGGAAGAAATTGGCTTGGGATCTGTGTATTACCAAAATATTCTGGAAAAGGATACGGCAATGAAATGATGTTAGAATTGATTGAAAAGGCGAAGAAATTAAAACTTCCAAGTATCGAATTAACAGTTGATAAAGAGAATTATTCTGCATTCAATTTATATAAAAAAATGGGCTTTATAACGATGGCTGATTTTTCTACGTATCATAAATTACAACTCAAGCTTTAATTAATCTGATGCCCAATATTCTAATTTATATACCTGAAATTAATCAAGAGTACGGTGGGACTAGACAATATGCGGTCACATTGATCAAAATGCTTCATGAGATAAAGGCTAATCAATATTTTATTTATCACGATGTAAACGATGCCGAAGTGATTCAGGCAATAGCTGGTAAACAGAATTTTAAATTGGTAACAACCAGTGATATTGAAGTAAAAGAAATTGTTTATAAGAATGTCACTATCCAAAGATTTAATGGCCTTCCTATTTTGGGTAAGCTTAAATTCAAAAGAAAATTCATTATCACAACTGGTTTAGAAACCTACTGCCACCGAAATAAAATTGAAATTATCCATTGTCCTTATCAATTTTTACCGCAGGTAAAAGGACCAAAGCTAATTACCACTTTACATGATATACAGGAAATTCATTTTCCAGAATTCTTTAGTGCAGAACAACGAGCCTACCGTGCTACGAACTATCTAGATTTTTTGCGTCGTGCAGATTTGGTAGTTGTAAGTTACAGTCATATTAAACAAGACATAATTCATTATTTTGATGTACCTGAACGGAAAATAACAATACTTCTACTAAAAATGGAAAAATTATGGTTTGATAAGTTTTCACACGGGGATATAATTGCTCAGCATTTAAATTTTCTTCCAAAACAATATTTGCTTTATCCAGCAAATTCATGGAAGCATAAGAATCATCTGTTTTTATTAGACGTACTAGCGTATATTCGAGATAAGTTCAATTTGCATATTAATGTAGTTTTTACAGGCAATTTTAATACCTTAAATGGTCAATTAATAATTCAAAAATCAAAGAAATTAAACCTTCATAATCAGGTTTCATTTTTAGGTGTTGTCGAAGAGAACATTCTTTACTCACTTTATAAACAAGCGATTGGAGTAGTTGTTCCAACATTATATGAAGCAGGAAGCTTCCCTCTGATGGAAAGCATATTACTCAATGTACCTGTTATTTGCTCTAATGTTACTTCACTGCCTGAAACAATCGGGAATATCAAATTTGTTTTTGATCCTGAAGATATAATTGATTTTAGCGAAAAGATAATTCAACTTTGGAAAGATCAGGAATTCAGAAAGGATAATCTTAACCAATTAAAGTTACAGGCTGATATACTTGCAAAAAACGATCCTTTTCCCATTTTACAAAAGTTATATAAAAAACTCAGTGCCTAAACTTTCCATTATCACTATTAATTACAATAATATTAGAGGGTTACAAAAAACCATGCAAAGCATATTTGAGCAAAGTTTTAAATGTTATGAGTATATTGTAATTGATGGAGGTAGTACAGATGGTAGTAAAGAATATATTAGAAAACATGCAAATCAACTAGCCTATTGGGTAAGTGAAAAAGATCGGGGTATCTATGATGCCATGAATAAGGGATTAAGTCTAGCAAAAGGCGAATATGTTCAGTTCATCAATTCAGGAGATCAATTAGCTAATTCAAAAACTTTATTTCAGGTTGCTGAAATAATTACAAAAAATGTATCAATTGATTTTTTTTTTAGCGACGTAATTAACGCATCTAATAAAAAAATTCATAGCTACCCTAAAGTTTTAACATTGAGATACTTCTTGGATTATACAATTAATCATCAGTCCACAATTTTTAAAATAGAGTTGTTTGAAAAATACGGATTTTATTCACAGTCTTATAAAATTGTTTCTGACTGGGAATTTTATTTAAAAATCCTTTTTTTTCATCAATGTAGTTATAATTACATTTCAGAGCCATTAGTCATTTTTGACTTTGAAAATGGAATAAGCACTTCAAGAGAATCAGAACTGCTTATTGGTAAAGAAAGAGAAATTGTATTAAAAAAAATGTTTCCACATATTCTTCCTGATTATAACACAATAAATCAGATTCTGAATTCTAGATCTTGGAAGTTTTTAGTATTTATAAATAAGATTCGAAAAAAGTTGCAAATTTGGAAAAAATTGCAGTTGCTATAGTATTTTTTCAAAAATTAGAACAAACGATTGAATGTGTTAAAAGTGTTTACAATAACCATTCGCCCATATACATATTAAATAATAACTCTGAGTATAGTGATTTCATTACTTTAAAACAAGTATTCAAAGGATATAATTATATTGAATATATAGAATCACCTATCAATTTGGGTCCTGCAAGAGGTAGAAATTTATTATTATCAATTATTAAAGAGAAATGGATTTTATTTATCGACAATGACATTACAGTTATTAACGATAATTGGCATAACATATTATTAAATCACATAAATGGAAATGTACATTTTGATGTTTTTATACCACGATTATATAATGTACATGAGAGTAAATTCAGCAATTATCATTCCTATAGGCTAATAAATAGAACTCTTGATCCTTTTTTTAACCATAACGGCATTATCAATTGGTTCCCAGGTGGTGCATCATGTATTAATAGTATTCTCTTTGAAAAAATAGGTTATTACGCTGAAGACTTAACCGTTTTAGAAGATTTTGAAATTGCAATTAGAGCAATCTCAAAAAACGTTGTCATAAAAGCTTTATTGATTGACGATCTGATTCTTTTTCACGATCACCGATTTTCTCTGAAGCGGCAAGATCAATTTGCAGCTAGAGTCCGTTATAAATCCAGTCAGTATGTTATAGCTGAAAAATTTATCACAGATAAATATGATTTTATTTTTTATTCGGGATGGAAGCCGTGGGTTGATGAACAGCTCGCTTTATTTGTTTCAAATAGTCTGGAATCCAAATTAAAACTTTTAATAGCTGTCTTAATTAGCCGTTTGAAGAAATATTTCTTTACATAAATATAATTTGCTCCTTAATATAGCTTATATATCATATGAGTATCCTCCAGATACAAGCGGCGGAGGTATCGGCACTTATACTGATCAGGTAGCAACTATGCTAGTAGAACAAGGACATAAGGTTTCAGTTTTCTGCGGCACTACTTCACATTCATACACTAAAAAATTGAACGGCATTTCGGTTTATCGTATTCAAGCGCAAAACAAAGAAGAATTTAGAATAAGGGTAGTTAATACATTTAATGCCGTTCATAATGAACGGCCATTTAATTTAATCGAAAGTCCTGATTATGGAGCAGACGGGTATCACGTAAAATTAACTAATCCAGATTTGCCATATGTGGTCAAATTGCATACTCCTACATATATCATTAAAGAATACAATAATTATTATCGGCAATATATTTTGCCAAAGCAATTATTACATCGTATTAAAAATAAGTTACTTAGACGAGGTAAAACTGATATTTCGAATGATGATATTGAGTTTCTGAATGTTCAATTGGCTGATATTGTTTTTTCTCCTTCTTATGGGCTTGCCAAGCGTATTGTGCAAGACTGGAATTTTCCTTTTACCCGTATTTCTGTAGTTCCTAATCCATACCAGCCAAGCACTATGCAATTAAATATCCCTTTGGAGTACAATCATAACAGAGTAACTTTTATTGGTAAATTATCGATTTTAAAAGGCGCTGTTGATTTTGTAACGATTATTCCAGATGTACTTATTAAAATGCCTCAAGTAAGGTTTAGATTTGTTGGCGATGATTCGTTTTCGCCAGACCCAAATAAAACAATGAAGGAATATATACTGGACAAATGTGCTGATTATAAATATAGTCTTGAGTTCACAGGTAAAGTATCGCTTTCCGACATTAGCACTTACCTCGGACAAACAGATATTGTAGTCTGTAATAGCCTATGGGAAAATTATCCTACAGTTATTTTGGAGGCGATGAGTGCCGGCAGAGTAGTGATAGCAAGTAACACTGGCGGTATTCCTGAAATTCTTAAACATAATAAGAATGGAATTTTAGTTACAAAAGGAGCGGGGCATAAGATATCGAAGCAAATATTACATTGCTACAAAAATATCTTTCAAATGAAAGTGATTGGACAGAATGCAAGGTGTTACATTAAAAATAATTTATCACACAATCATCTTTCTGATCACATTATTGAAAATTATATAAAACTACTTCAGCCTGTATGAATAATCCACTGGTGTCTGTGATTATACCATGCTATAATATGGGTCAGTTTATCTGGGATGCAATTAGTAGTGTGTTATCTCAAACATATCAAAATTTTGAAATAATTGTTGTAAACGACGGTTCTACTGACTCAACAAATGAAATATTCGAAGGTATTTCAAATGACAAAATCAAAGTCATTCATACAACAAAACAAGGACTTTCTGAGGCAAGAAATACTGGTATAAAAAATTCATTAGGTTATTTTATTTTACCACTTGATTCAGATGATAAAATTTCTGAAAAATATCTTGAATTGGCTGTTAATGCTTTTGCTGCGAACCCGTCTTTAAAACTTGTGTATGGAAGGGCCAACTTTTTTGGCGAACGTACAGGCGAATGGAAGTTAGAGAAATTTGATTTTCAAAAACTACTTTTTTATAATCAAATATATCCTTGTGCTATGTATAAAAGAGATGACTATGATAAAACTCAGGGATATGACTCCGGTATGAAATATGGATGGGAGGATTGGGAATTTTGGATTGCGTTATTAGCAAAAAGTCCCAATGTATTTTTTTTGAACGAGATAGTATTTTTCTACAGAATCAGAAATGGCTCAATGGTAAGAAGTATGACTGAAGAGCAAAAGAAACACTTATACCAAAGAATATATTGCAGGCATGCAGGTTTGTATGAGTCTTTTTTTAAAAACCCATTTGAGTTGTATTATGAGAATAGATACTATAAAACTCTTTATAGTGCCCCTATTGTAAGAATTATTATAAAAATTTTACTCAAATTTAAATTCATAAGATCGTGAAAGAAAACTTTAAGAAGATTTTCACATATCCTCTTTATTGGGAGATGACAAATGCTGAAAAGTTGGCGCTTTTAAAACTGATGGAAGACATAAAGCCTGCTGTTGCAATTGAAATTGGCACCAAAAAAGGAGGCAGTTTGCAATTAATTTCAGAGTATAGTGGCAAGGTTTATGCTCTGGACATAGATCGTGTTGTAGAAGCTGAATTGGCAGATAGCTTCCCAAACGTCGAATATATTATTGGAGATTCAAGAATAACACTTCCTGCTTTGTTAACAAAATTATACAATGAGGGCATAACACCTGAGTTTATTTTAATTGATGGCGATCATAGTACAGAAGGAGTTATGAGTGATATTGAATCAGTTCTTAAAGCAAAATATCTTAAACCTGTAACTGTTTTGATGCATGATAGCTTTAATCCCCTCTGCAGAGAGGGTATGCTTAAAGCTTCATATCATCTTAATAAGCAAATTGAACTAATAGAGCTTGATTTTATTCATGGCACATACTCTCCTAGCGTAGGAACAAAAGCTGAAATGTGGGGTGGATTTGGATTATTAATTATAAATCCTGAAAAAACTATTGGCGATGTGACCATTAGTCAAAGTTCAAACTTTTCATATTCACAATCCTACTTTGTATCTAAACATAGGAATAGTAATCGGCATGGATTAAATAATAAAATACGTTCTATATTGTTTAATCGCTTTTTTACAATTAAATAGAAGTGATATTAGCGTTTTTATATCTTCAGTTCAGTTCTGAATCTTTCTTTCAAGATATATCTCAATGTTTGTTCCTAATAAGTCTTCATATTATAAATTGATTTGAGCAAAGATACTCTAACGATTCATTTATCAATAAGAAGCTGAATGCAATGAATAATACCAGAGTAATGGTTCTATGGACCACAAATAAGGGGTTATCTGCTGTGATAAATAATACCATACAATCAGCTAATGGCATTTTTAACCATCTACCTGACGCAGACGACCGTATAGTCCCGGATTACATACGAAACGCAATAGATTTTCTGGAGAACATGCATACTGCCGGATTTGTGTGTGGAAGGTAGTTTATTTGGGGTATGACAATGGGAATGGGAAATGAACTCTTTTCCAATGGGGAAGATGTTATTATATAACCAGATTTGTGACTCGTCAATGTACCACAAAACGGACTATGCGTAAACTAGTGGGTATGATAAAGGTAAGAAGTTTGGCTGGAAGGATTGAGGATTTCGTCTGTCAATACTCAATTTTAAAAAGACGGTTCATTTTTATTATTAAAGTTTGTTTTTATTACCGTATCACATCGGGATCTATAATTCAACCGATGACAGAACTGCACCGGGATTATCTTAGTCGCAGAGTGTACGATCTTATGTCAATTTATATAACCCGCTTTTCAGTAATGCTTTGGGTTTATATGAAGTTTTGCAATATTTTAAACGGGAATTTGCATCAAATTGGGTGGGGTAAAGTATTCCGAAAACTAAAACATTTTCTGTGTAGCTATAATGAAACCTATGATCACCGTTTTTTATCCCTGCTACAATCAGCCTGATCAGCTTATCCATAGTTTAGCCTCGTTACGTGCACAAAGCTATCGAAGCTTCCGGGTGATTTTGATGGATGACTGCAGTACTGTTGATTATTCGTTTGTGCTTACATCCTTCAAAGATCTTTCCATTACACGTATTGTTAACAGGGAGAATCTCGGGGCGGTTCCGAATATGTTGCATTGTATACATTATCCAGTTGATACGGCTTATAAAGTTGTTTTTCATGAAGATGATCTTCTACATCCTCAATGGCTGGAGTTTGCTGTAAAAGTGATGGAACAACACAAGGGAATAGTTTCATGGGCTGCGAGTAATATGAGTTTTTTTAAAAAAGCAAACACTGTTTTATTTGAACAGTATCAAACGATGCCAGAGTATTTGGTGAACGATGTGCATGTACTAGCATTAGCGATTGTTAAAGGCCGAACATTGAGTTTTGCATCGGTAATGTATGATACACAATACAGTAGTAAGGCTACTTTTTTGTTAGATAAATATTCGATGATGGGCGATCGTCATCTGTTGTTAGAAATGGGAAGGCAATACGGGTTTGTTTATTTTGATGCAGATTTTGTTGCGGCATGTGACCATAGCGACAAAGATTATCGCTGGAAAACATTGCAGCCTATACATCTTATTAATTTTTATAATTATCTGCTTACTGTTTTTCCTACACGGTTATTAAAAAAGAAGGACATTGTTTCCGGGTTTACAAATGCCATTCTTGAAAATATAAAATTGATTCCGTACATCAGCAAAAGAGAAAAAATGCGATTCTATTACAGCATATACCGTGCTGGGCTGTTTTCATTCAAATATTATTTGCTGTCATTTTCTTTTTTACGAAGAATGGCTGACAAATTAAAATACTGATTTATGCGGATTGCTTTTGTTACCTATGAATACCCTCCTGATATAGCGCAAGGTGGTATTGCAACTTATGTGAAACAAGTTGCGAATTTGCTAGCAGAAACAAAGCATGATGTCGAGATTTTTTGTGCCAGCCCATACAAAACAATTTCTCTAAGGGAAGATGACGTATGGATACATCGACTTCAATGTGATAGCCCTACATCTTTTAACAATGTGTTACCTGCTTTTTTTGCCAATATTCATGACTCGAATCCTTTTGATGTTCTTGAGAGTCCGGAGATTCATGGACATGGTTTTTCCATTAAAAAACAATATCCCGATCTTCCTTTGGTTGTAAAGTTTCATATGCCTGTATTTATTCAAATGCGGTTGAATAATTTTTATACATCACCCCTTGTAAAGCTGCGGTATTTTCTAGGTGCTTTAAGAAGAGGGCGTATCCGTTTTTATGGATATAATAATCATTTGAACGATATTGATTGCAAGGTTACACTGTTGGCTGATGCATATATTTCGCCATCCCGGTCGTTAGCGGCTATCTTGCAAAAGGAATGGAAGCTGGAAACGAAAAAATTAGCTGTTTTGCCCTATCCGTTTAAGCCACCGAAGTCTTTATTGGAAATACCCATTACAGAGCGTGAAACGAAAGTTGTTAGTTTTATCGGCAAGTTAAATGTGCACAAAGGTATTGTTGCTTTGGTCGAAATGATTCGTATTGTAGTCCGTGATCATCCCGATGTTCAGTTTCGTTTAATTGGGGCTGATAGCTTTTTTGCAGCGCGTAAAATGTCTATGAGGGATTATATTTCTTCGAAGTTAAAGGGTAAGGAAGCGAATTACATAATAAAAGGAGGGCTTGATTACCCAGCTGTTATGCAAGAATTGAAGGAAACCGATATTTGTATTTTCCCCAGCATTTGGGAAAATTTTCCCAATGTTTGCCTGGAGGCGATGAGTGCAGGGAGGGCTATTATTGGCAGTAAAAACGGCGGAATGAGTGAGATGTTGCAAGATGGAGCAGGACTTGTTGTTGATCCCCTAAATGTAAAGGTCGGCGCTGCTGTCATTTCAGCTTTGCTGAGGGATACTGCCGGACGAGTTGAGATGGGGGCAAAAGCGCGTTCAGTTGTTTTAGAGCGGTATAATTATGAACGAATTGGCAAACTGCTTGAAAACCATTTTTCTAAAGTGATCGCAAGTGCCGGTTAAGATTTTCCATTTTCATAATGGCATCGGAGGCGGTGTACTTTCAGTTATCCGAAATCTTTTGCGCTACCGTCAGCATCCTGAGATTGAAAATCATGTAATTTATACCATTAACAAGGAGAAGATTAGCCGTTTTGAAATTCCTAAACTTGAAGGCGCCACAAGTGAGCAGATATTTTATTACTCTCCCCGTTGGAATTTCTATTATACGTGTCGCCAGCTTGCTAAATTATTGCACGATGATAAAGCCCTGATAGTGGCGCATGACTGGTTGGAACTGGGCATGGTTAGCACTCTAGGGTTACAGAATCCAGTCGTGCAATTTATACATGGTGATTATGATTATTATTACCACCTTGCAGAAAAGCATGAGCCATGGGTTGACAATTATTTGTGTGTCTCGAACTCAGTTTTTACTAAATTAAGAATAAGGTTGCCACAGAGGCTAGATTCTATTCATTATCTTAGGGTTCCTGTTCCTTCAATTCAATCAGGTACTAAAAAAGATGACTGTTTTCATATTGTATTTGCCGGGCGTTGTGAACCTGCAAAAGGATATTTTCTATTGCCTGAAATAAATAATACTTTAGTTAAAAATAATATATCTATACATTGGCATATTGCCGGCCCTGGTTCTGATTATCCAGAGATTCAAAAGTGTTGGAAAAATAATAATGTTACTTTTTATGGAAATTTATCTCAATCTGAATTGTATCTTCTTTTAAAATCTGTTCATGTATTTGTACTGCCATCATTAGCTGAAGGTATGCCTATTTCAGTAGTTGAAGCTATGAAGGCGGGTGTTGTACCTGTTGTAAATGATCTAAAAGGAGGGCTACAAGAAATCATCATAAATAATCTTACGGGATATCGTATAAGTGATAATGATCCTGAACAATTTGCTCTACAGTTGGGTATAATAGTCGGGGATACTAAAAAATTAAAAAGGCTTTCAAACGAAGCTCAAAAATGCGCAAATCATCTTTTTAATCCTGAAATTAATACAGAATTAATTGAACGTTCATTTGCTAATGCACACAATTTGCGCAGTTTTAAGCAATCCCAAAAAGTTTATGGTAGTACACTTGATCAACCATGGTTGTCTAATTTAGTATCATTTTATTTTAGAAAAATATTGGCTAAGTCCAATTTATTAGTCTAATTTTTATAAACATGTGATAAAATGCAATTATTGATAAAATTCTTGCTCAAAATTCATAGCTAAGAGATTAAATAGAGAGTGTTTATCAATGTGATACTTTAAAAAATAAATCTATACATGAGTTATATAAAGCTTTACAATATTTTAAAATGGAATATTAAAAAAGCAATTCATTTTATTATAGAGAAAATCTATTTGTTATACCCATTCTGGCTATGTAAAAAAATTTTCTTTAAAAAGAAGATTGAAAATTCAAATTTAGACATATATGTTATAGCATTCAATAATTTAAAAGCAATTGAATTGCTGCATAATAAGATGAAACTTTATTTAAAAGATCCATATGTCCTTATTATTGTTGACAATTCTAACTCTACTGTTGTTAGTAATCATTTGTACGCTTTTGCAAAAAAATACACAATAAATTATTTGAAGCTGCCTGCACAACCATTTTTTAAATTATCCTCTTCGCATGGTTTAGCTTTAAATTGGGTTTATATGAATCTGATAAAAAGAAGAGAGGGGCAATATTTTGGGTTTATCGATCATGATGTTTTCCCTGTAAGCCGTGTTAACTTAATCAGTAAGCTATCTAATCAGTTATTTTACGGCGTCAGGCATTATGCTGTTTCAAATTTTAACAGAAATATTTGGGATAGTAATTCCCCTTCTTTTTGGTACTTATGGCCTGGATTTGCTTTTTTCAATTACGAATTAGTTAAGAATATCAAATTCGATTTTATGCCAAAAGTAATAAACGGCCACATTTTTGATACCGGTGGTGGTTTATTTCAGGAGTTTTACGCTAACCCAAAATATAATTCGGATGATATCACTTTTGTTAAATGGGATAGAATATATTCACAAAGAGGTAAAGTGGTAGATGTCTTTGATGAAAAATGGATTCATACATTAAACGGATCAAATTGGAGGGGATTAGATGTAGATGAAAACGAGATGGAAAAAATAATAGAAGAATTTGAATATCGGAATACGGCAGAAAATCAAGTTTAATTCAAAACTGTGATTGAACAATATACTGTTTCTGTATTAATGACTGCTTATAATAGAGAAAAATATATAGCTGAAGCTATAGAAAGTGTACTTAGTCAGACTTATCCGCAATTTGAATTGATAATCGTAGATGATCAGTCAAAAGACCGAACTGTAGACATTGCGAAGGAGTATGCTACAATCGATGGGCGTATAAATATACATGTAAATGAAAAGAATTTAGGAGATTATCCTAATAGAAACAAGGCTGTTTCCTACGCGAAGGGTGAGTTTTTAGTCTTTGTTGATTCAGATGACACTATATATCCAGATACATTGTCGTATATAGTAAAAGCTTTTAATGAGTTCCCATCAGCTGATTTTGCAACGATTATTGATGATTCAGAAGGTATGCTTAAGGTGGCGAAACTAATCAGTTCTGAGGAAGCTATTCTGCAACATTTTTTTGGCCGACCCTTTTTGAATAGGGGGCCAGGGGGCACGGTTGTTAGACGAACTTTTTTTAATTCAATTGGTTGCTTTCCTATACAATATGGGCCAGCCAATGATATGTATTACAATATAAAAGCTGCAAGTAATACAAACGTTTTATTACTTCCATATCACTATCTTTTTTACCGAAAGCATGATGAACAAGAAATTAAAAACAAAAAAGCTTATTTATACTGTAGCTACAACTTTTTTAAAGATGTAATGCAATTGCCAGAGTTGCCTTTAAGTGACCAAAAAAAGAAATATCTTCTTATAAAAAATAAGCGGCGGTTTGTAGTAAATAACTTTTTTTATTTATTGAAAACAAGAAAACTTAGCCATGTTTTAACAGCCATAAGGCATTCCCGGTTTAGTTTTATTGATTTTTGTCAAGCTATATTTCATTGATGAAAGTATTTTGATTCAGCTTGTTTCATTCCGAATCAGGTTGCCAGTAAAGAGATGTATCTATTTTTCTTATATCAGCGATTATAGTAAATAGATTTAAGGGAGTCTTAATTATTCCGGATTTTTGGTATACTGAAGGGGCCGCTATATATTGTATTTCATTTAATTGTCGGATAATCTTGATTATAACGAATTTTATAATGAATTCTTTATAGGGTTCATACACCTGATCAAATTCTTACTTTTTGTGAAAAAAGGTGGGGTACATTTAAAAGCCATTCCCTATTTTGAGGGTGCCCGCTATCAACAATAACAATTTTACTAAGTCTGTAAAAAATGCATAGACTAATTTTTTGGTTTACACGCTTATATGTATATCTGTATGTAATTGTTAAAAAATGTTTGGGTGATACATGGCAGTCGGTACATGGAGTAATGTTGCCTTTATTACCCGAGATTGGATTTAATACACTGCGTTGGATTGTAAATGGCAAATATGAGGAAAATGAAATAAATATCATTGAGCAGAAACTCGTCAAAACTGATCGGGTTATGGAAATAGGTACGGGACTTGGCTTTGTTTCTGCATTCTGTGCCAAGGTAGCAGGATCGGAGAATGTTTTCAGTTTTGATGCGAATCTGTTAAATATTGAAATAGCTAAACGAGTGTGCCAAAAAAATAAAGTTTCACCTCACCTGCAAAATGCATTATTATCGGATTCAGAATGTAGTGTAGATTTTCCGATCAACAGGAAGAGCCGACTTGCATCATCTTTATTTAAAGTATCATCGGAAAATATAAAGGTTCCGCAGCTGAATCTAAATAAGATGATAAACGATATACAGCCAAATTTTTTGATCCTAGATATTGAAGGTGCTGAATACGATATCTTTTCTATTATAGAGTTTCAAAGTATACAAAAAATTCAGGTAGAATTACATCCTGCCATTTTGGGAAAAGTTAAATTGGAAAAGATTTTTTCAATTCTCGAGTCAAATGGTTTTGTTACGGATATAATCTTGCCAGATGGGCGTAATTATTTTTTTTACAAAGGTTGATGATTAAATGAAGGTCCTACAGGTTCTTAATCATTTCCTTCCTCAGCAAACAGCTGGTACAGAAGTTTACACGTGGGCTTTAAGCAAACAGCTGGAGCAATTCGACGTTAATTTGCAGGTGCTGATTCCACATTACAGTCAAACAGTGGACGCTGATTATGTATATGATGGTTTGCGCGTTCATAAATATTCCGAGCCATCTTTGGTGGATCGTTCGTTGATCATGGGTTTTCGTGCACCGGATGGATTGAAACATTTTAGTACTTATTTACAGGAAGTAAAACCGGATATTGTACACTTTCATGAACTGGCTGGTAGCAATGGAATTACCTTAAAACATGTTCAGGCTGCCAAAGCATTCGGTGCTAAAGTTATCATGACTTTTCATTTGGCGGAATACTCATGTAAAACAGGAACACTAGTTTATAAGGGAGAAGCTTTATGTAATGGCGTGGTCAATTTACATAAATGTAGTAATTGTTATCTGCATTCAAAAGGTTATGCGATTGTGGCTTCACCATTAACGTCAATTTCTGCAACGTTAGGTCATTTGTCTATTGATACATCGAAGTGGAACAGTAAAATCGGCACTGCCCTGGGAACTGTGCCAATCATCGCTAAATTAAAGATCGATCTTAATGCGCTTGTTGCTTCCTGTGATACTATAGTTGCAATCACAAACTGGTACAAAAGACAATTATTGGCGAATGGAGTAAATGAAGAAAAAATCAGTTATATCCCGCAGGGTTTACCATTGAAGCCAAATTTTGTACCAGTTAAAGCAAACTTCAATCATAACCCTCTTCATCTTATCTTTCTTGGACGAATCAATAAATTTAAGGGTTTACACCTATTGATTAGTGCAATGGATGGTATTGATCCATCTCTAGTAAATCTTTCCATTTTTGGCAACTCTGATGATTTGGCTTATGAAACAAATCTTAGAACTAAGACATCTGAAATGAGCAATGTCTTTTGGAAGGGTAAATTGTTACAAGAAGAAGTTGTTTCTACCCTTCATCGGCATGATATACTTTGTCTGTGTTCTACATTTTCAGAAATGAGCCCCTTGGTAATTCAGGAAGCTTTTGCAGCAGGGATTCCAGTTTTGGCCAGCAATGTTTATGGTAACGCTGAGCACATTCAGCATGGTCAAAATGGTCTTCTTTTTCAATTTAATGATGTAGCAGATTTGAGAAGTCAGATATTACAGTGTATTGAGAATCCGTATTTGTTGAAGAATTTGGCTAAAAACATCAAGCCTCCCAGATCTTTTGAAGAAGTTGGGGAGGAGTATTATTCATTATATAAAGCTTTGTTGAATTGAAAATACTGCTGGTGATGGATCCTGGTATTCTTGTGCCCCCAAAGGGCTATGGTGGTCATGAACGCTTGGTTTATATGTTTGCAAGGGAATATGCAAGATTAGGTAATGAAGTCCACTTGTTGGTCACTAATGGTTCCAGTGTGGAAGGCTGTACAGTTCATGGATATGGAAAAGAAGGATTTCCTCCTAAAAAATTTGATGCTTTAATGGCAATTCCAAAAGCCTGGTGGTTTCTTTGGAAGAATCGCAATAAATTTGATTTAGTACACAATTTTGGACGTCTTGCTTATTTGCTTCCTGTTTTGAGTCATCCTATAAAAAAAATCATGACATATGGAAGAGAGATTAGTAATAAAAATATTCTACAAATAAATAAGTTTAAAAATCAAAATCTTGTCTTTACAGGCTGTAGTAATAATCTTATTTCCCGTGTTAATTTAAGGGGCAGGTGGGAAACTGTTTACAATGCAATTGATTTTACAAAATACACTTTAGTAGAAAATGTCAAAGAAGATGCCCCACTCATGTTTCTGGGCAGGATTGAAAAAGTAAAAGGCTGTCATACGGCAATAAAAGTAGCTCTGGATACAGGAAATAAATTGTTGATTGGTGGAAATATCTCACCGCTTGATGATGAGCGTAAGTATTTTGAAGAGGAGATTAAACCTCATATTGATGGCAAACAAATTATATTTCTTGGTCCCTTAAATGATGACCAAAAAAATGCCTACTTGGGTCAATCAAAAGCTTTGTTATTCCCTATCGAATGGGATGAGCCTTTCGGTATGGTAATGGTTGAAGCGATGGCTTGTGGGACCCCTGTAATTGCTTTAAATCATGGGTCTGTTGACGAAATTATTGATGAAGGTATAACCGGATATAAATGTAATTCGATTGAGGAAATGAAAACAAAGCTTAGTCAGTTACCTTTGATCAATAGAATAAAATGTCAAAACTCAGCAATTAAGTACTTTCATGTTTCAGGAATTGCTCTAATATACCTTTCATTGCTTAACAAATGACAAAGGTGGTATTAGTTTCATCTGCACAACCATCTGCTAACCCTAGGTTGATAAAAGAAGTAAAAACTTTATTTCATGCAGGGTATATAGTTTCTGTAGTATGGTGTCCTTTGTCAAAATGGGCGGACAAATTCGATACATTGTTATTCGAGTCTTTACCCAACATCAATTGGGTAAAAGCTGGTTATCATTCTAATGATCAACCTTTTGGATATTGGTATGCAAGGGTTCGTCAAAAAATATGGCAATTATTTTATACATTATTTGGAAATCAATATGATGCTGCCATTAAATCATTGGTCTTGTTCAGTCAGGAATTAGCCTCATTAGCATCAGTTCACCAGGCTGATATTTTTATTGGACATAATTTAGGTGCATTGCCTGCAATAGCTAAAGCTTCAAAAAAATATAATGCTAAATCTATTTTCGATTTTGAGGATTATCACAGGGGGGAATTTGATTCAAAATCATTGTTCTCCCAGATGATTGCTGATGTTGAAAACTGCTACATTCCTCAGATAACGTCAATTACATCAGCATCACCTGCTATTGCTGAAACATATAGATTTATTTTTCAATCAAAATCAATCATAACAATAAACAATACTTTCCCCCTTGCCTACTCTATTCAGAATATTAGATTAATTCCTCAACAACCTTTAAAACTTTTTTGGTTTTCACAGTTTGTGGGTAAGCAACGTGGTTTGGAATCTGTAATAAAAGCAATGAGTTATTTTGCAAAGGATGAAATCATACTTACATTGTTAGGCTCAGTATCAATAAATGTTAAAAATTATTTTACTGAATTATTGGAGTCGTATAATCTACGGAAAGACCAGTTGGTTTTTCTTGATCCAGTTTCTCAAGATCAAATTGTATCAATAGCCTCTATGCATCATATTGGTTTGGCATTAGAGTACACTCATAATCAAAACAGAGACCTCTGCCTTACAAATAAGTTATTCATGTATTTATTAGCCGGAAATGCATTGGTAGTTTCCAATACTTTAGCGCAAAAAACCTTTTTATCTGACAATCCTGGAATTGGTTCTCTATGTATGCAAGAAAATGCATTTGATCTTTCTCTTGTTTTAAAGAAATATTTTGATAATCCTGATCTACTTAATGAGCATCGTAAAAATGCACTTCAGCTAGGAATAAATAGGTATAACTGGAACATTGAAAAAAATGTATTTCTAAAAAACATAGAACAAGTTTTAACAGGATCAATCTAATAATCCCAGTTTTATTAAGTTTTATTCCTAACCTTGTTTTCTATTTCTAATAACCTATATGGGGGTTGATAGGAGCCCAAAAGTTTATGCTCGTTTACCTGATGCTGGCTTAGGTAACAAAATGCTCGTTTGGGCAAAAGCATTTGTGTTTGCAAAGCGATATGATTTGGAATTATTCGTATCTGCATGGTGGAGTTTCCATTGGGGTGCATGGTTACGAAATGAAAAACATAAACGAGCTTACCTGGATTATTTCAAAGAAATACCTTTTTTTATTAAATTAAAATTTTATTTTTTTCGTCTCAGTGCTCATATTATTAGAGAGCCTGAATTTTTTATTGTTTCAAGTAAAAAGCGAGTTTATCTTTTTAATGAAGTTGTAACTGATTCAGATTATTTCCAAAGCCTAAAACCTTTTCGAGAAGATATTCGAGTTGGGTTGATGAATCTTCTTCATCCAAAATTGTTAAGAAAACTTGAGAAATATCCATCTCCAGAAATTGGAATTCATATTCGAAGAGGAGATTTTAAGTTAGGTTCTACAATTACCCCTGAATCATACTTTATTTCGTCTATTCACGCAATTCGAAATATTGTTGGGAAGAATCTTTTAGTAGAGGTTTTTACTGATGCTTTTCCTGAAGAAATTCCCGCATTACTTTCTTTGCCAAATGTATATTTAACAAAGCCCAAGCCAGATATCCTAGACATTTTATTGTTGAGTCGAAGTAAAATTTGCATATTGTCAGTTAGTAGTACCTTCAGTTTTTGGGGTGCATTTCTTTCAAATGGAATTGTCCTCAGACACGCTAAAGAGTGGCACCCTTTAATTAGGCCAACTGATGTTAATGAATTATACTACGAGGCTAATTTTGACCCCAATTTATCAATTGATAGGCGTTTAATTGATCAATTAACTGAAATAGAATTTGAGACAGAGAATTGAAAGTATTGACGGTTGGAGAGCTATAGCAGCATTAGGTGTTTTATATACTCACTCATGGGCTACTATGAAATTTCCTACTTTTACATTTTTTGGCATAGATATTATGAGGATGTTAAACTTATGGGGTAACGGCGTTCAATTGTTTTTCGTTTTGAGTGGATTCTGCTTTTATTTGGTATTGGCGGATAATAAAAATTTTAAGATTAAAAGTGTTTTTTCTTTTTGGGGGGAAAGATGGCTACGAATAGCACCAGCATTTTATTTTGTTTGTTTACTGCTTGCGCTATTAAAATTTCAGTCATTTCAAGATTTATTTTATAAACTAGTACTTAATTTTTGTTTTCTTCAAAATTTATTTTCATTTGCTGAGGTTGATGCAATTTTCTGGTCTCTTGCTGTGGAATGGCATTTTTACTTACTGTTACCCATTATTTTATATGCCATAAATCGTTTTGGGATTCTGGTTGCAACAATTGGACTGATAGTGATCTGCTTCACTTTGAATTTATTTCATTATTCTGGTTATCTCTTTTCAAATAATCAATGGTGGTATTCAATTTTTAATAATATTGGACATTTTTCCTGGGGGATACTCTCAGCATATTTATATAAGCATGGAATATCAATTCGTTTTTTTGTCAAAAACTACTCTTTGCTACTTGGATTGATTATCGCTTTTTTAGGTAAACTTTCTTTTTCTTCTTGCGCTTCACAAGCCTTTCCGGAATTTTCGTCAATACTAATAAGTGGGGGGCCTATGCTTATGAGTTTTGGTTTTGCTGCTATGATTTATACAACTTTATTCAATCGTTTTTCTATTAAGATTGTTGGAAATTCCATATTTTCCTCAATTGGATTAATTTCTTATAGTTTTTATTTATGGCATTCATTCATCTTGTCAACAGTATTTCAATTTTTTAGTCCCTGGATTCCAATAACTCCTCTTGGTGTATTTATATTAATGGGTTTAACCTTAATCATATTACTTCCTATTAGCTACATAAGCTTTAATCTCCTTGAATCATTTTACTTCAAAAGGCGTAAAATTTCAGTTTAATTTTCTTCAGTTAAAGTGAAAACGCTCATTTTACCTTTAAAAAAGCTATATCCTTGCGGCTGGGTTATTTATTTTATTTAATAATAGGACTATTTATTTTAATCTCACCAGATCCAATTCTGATGACATTGTCTGGGTTTTCAATGTATCTGGTATTAAGACTTTTATGGCGTTTAAATGAACCTAAACATTTGCTGGTAAATCTTCTTTTAAACTGGATGGTCGTTGCCATATTACTTCCCTATGGGGCTCTTTTCAACATTCCTCTATCAGAGTTGACTTTGTATAAATCTGAGACAATAGTCTATGCAACTTTGTTGGCAATCATATCGCAAATTGTATATACCACAGGAATTTATATTCCATTAAAAAACATAGTTGTTACAAGCATTGATAAACTTAAATTTTATTTATCAAGGTACAATGGTAAAAAATTGTTTTTAGGTTATATTTACTATTCGATTTTTTCAGCTTTTCTTACCCAATTACTTTTACGAGTACCAGGCGGTCAAATGTTCCTTGGTTTAGTACATTTTAAATGGGTGTTTCTGACTTTACTAATTTTGCACACATCAATAATCCCATCAAATACCAAATATGCTCTGATTTTTATCGCACTTGAAATTTTACTAAGTTTCTCTGGTTTTTGGGCTTCCTTTAAAGATTACATTCTTGTTGCCCTGGGTGCATTTTTTACGCTTAACAGAAGAATTACTGCAAAAGGGTTTATAGGGATACTTTTTATTTCAATTTTAACCTTTTTCATATTTGTTGTTTGGTCTGCAAGTAAAGGAAGATATAGGGCCTATCTGACCGGAGGTGAGCGTAGTCAATCTGTAGTTCAGACTGACCAGTTTAAAAATATTTCTATATTATTCGAAATCGTTGGGGAAGACTTTTCTGCTGAAAATTTCTCCGAAAGTTTTGTCAGAGGCAGCCAATCATTATTATACCGGGTATCTTATGTTGAATATTTTGCTCTAACATTAAAGCAAGTCCCTACTTTTTTGCCTCATGAAAATGGACAGATGCTTAAAGATGCATTGGAACATGTTCTTAAACCGCGTATACTTTTTCCAGATAAAAAAATGATTTATGATTCAGACATTACCTCCAAATATACTGGCATTAGCTTTGCAGGTAGAGATGAAGGAGTTTCGTTCTCATTAGGCTATGTGCCTGAATCATATATTGATTTCGGACCAGTGTATATGTTTATTCCTGTCTTTTTTTTTGGTTTATTATTTGGTTGGATGTATAGAACGCTCTTGTTGAAAGGATACAATATTGTTTGGGGAATTTGTTATTCTGCCCCCATATTTCAGTTTGCCTGGATGTTTCCTGTTCCTGGAACAAAGCTACTGGGTTGGTCTATCACTTATTTCGTTAACTTCTATCTGATCAATCGCTATCTAGTAAAATACCTTGATGCCTGGTTGTTGCGCAAAGAATTCAAATGAAAACCATCCTCCTCATCACCCCCCACTATCCTCCCTCCAACCTTGCAGCAGTGCATCGTTCTAGGTTGTTTGCACAGCACTTGCCTGCATTGGATTGGAGCCCAATCATACTTACTGTCCATGAAGAGTATTATGAGGAGGCCCTGGATTGGAAACTGCATCAACTCTTGCCCAAAGATCAACGCATTGAAAAGGTTTCAGCATTTAAGGTAACAAAACCTCGACTGATTGGTGACATTGGTCTGCGTGGATATTTCCAGCTGAGAAGGCGTGCACTGGAACTGATTCGGTCAGAAAAGATCGATTTTGTTTACATCCCCATTCCTTCCTTCTATATGGCCCTCCTAGGGCCTTATCTTTTTAAAAAGACCGGTGT
>JACCDP010018515.1_pt1 | contig 25086 bp, 28 predicted proteins | sample 7445841 | NCBI WGS metagenome assembly JACCDP01 (sample SAMN15323441, study PRJNA562643) | freshwater metagenome | isolation source: river surface water | place: USA:Blue River Watershed | collected 2017-08-17 | reverse complement strand
GTCTCAATGATTTCCGGCTCAAGGCTCTTGTTTCTTGTAATCATCGTAATCATCGCCACGTCCGAAATCTCGGTCGTTGTTATAATGAATATCAATGCAACGATTGTGGACATGTTTTCCAAATTGACAGTGGGGATTGATATTGTTAAACAAAATAATTCAGAAAATTGAGTTATTTTAATTGGTTGAAAAAACTGGTAAGGTTGCTATACTGAAAGTATAGGAGATAAACGATGAGCTATCGAATTGGACAAAACTGCATTGTCACCGTAGACATTGAAGAGGGTGATGAGAACGACCACTTGGACAATGGAGATAGGGTTTGTATTGTTGCCTTGGATTATAACGAGGCTTATGTTAGCAATCGCATTGGCTCTAAGGCTTGGGTGCGATTCAATTTTCTGCGCCCTGCTAAGGGTCGTCCTATGAAGCCAATGATGAGGTAATGTGAGAGTAGATTGCAATATTTTCAATATAAATGAAATTCCAACGAATGTTGGCGGTCAAGGTGGCAAAGAAAATGCCTTTGCTGCCTTTTTTTGCGGCTGGAAACGTATAAATGCACCTTTACACGATTGGGAATATTCTGCTAATAATAAAACCATTAGAGTCGAGCTAAAAAAACAAAGCTCTATTCAATGGTTTGATTCAGGTAAATATTATAACTTAACCCCAGAAGATCGAAACATAGTATTGTTATTTGTTCTACATAAAAAGGGGTCAATAGATAAAATTTATGCCACTACCATTGGAGAATTTATTGACTGGCTGGTTCAGAACCGTGCAGCAGACGGCTGGACTGAAGAAGTAATGCGAATAGCTAGCGAATTCCGTCTGCGGTATCCCACATTACAATTTAAAGCTCAAGTAAATGTCCGAAAAATGATTCGTCAGGCTCCACATTTATTCGACGTAATTTATTCGAAATAAAAGTTGACTTCCACCTCCAACATGCTACACTTAACCCATGAAACAAAAATACCCCAGAACGTTTCATGTGCCTTGGTCCCAAGGTGCCTCTAGTGACGATAAAACACACTCTGTTTTAGAGATTGAAAGGATGTTTGCGAAGAAGCACGTTGTTATTACAGAAAAACTAGACGGCGAAAACACAACCATTTATTGGAACGGCGAGTGTCACGCTCGTAGTCTTGATTCCGGCAATCACCCGTCCCGTGACTACGTTCGTGCCAAGGCACGAGAAATCGCTAATCTCTCCATTCCAGAAGGCTGGAGACTCATGGGAGAAAATTTGTACGCCAAGCATTCCATTTGCTATGATCGACTTCCTGATTATTTTGTTCTATTCGGTATTGCAGATAGCAATAATATCTCTCGACCCTGGACCGAGGTAGAGGAGTGGGCAAATCTGCTTAATCTACCTCATGCTCCCGTTTTGTTCCAGGGTGTCTGGGATGCGGACATTGTTAAGCAACTTTATCCGTTCCCTAGCCGTTTCTGCAATTCTGTTGCAGAAGGATATGTTGTTCGTTCTGCTGATGCTTTTCCAATGGTTGAGTTTGAAACCAATGTTGCAAAGTTTGTGCGTGCCAACCACGTTCAGACTGATTCTCATTGGATGTATCAGGCGATTCAAGCTAATCGCCTTGCTCGCTAATAAAAAAGTTGACTCTTGCTCCGCTTCTGCTATTCTTTATTTGAAGGTGAAGACAACATGAAGCTCTCGCAGTATCAGATCGACGCTATCAATCGTGGCTATAGCTGGGAGTGTGCGTGTGGAGAGATCCACCGCACGCTTCACAATGCAAAGCTTTGTCGTAAGTGTCGGCAATACCTTGTCGATTTCCTTGACCGTTCTGATCCGGTCAATCTTTCAACCCTAATCGAAAAGGGTTGATTTTGTTATTTGAACATGGTATCCTATTATAAATAGGAGATAATAAATTTTATGCCTAATTGGTGTTCTAATATTGGTTATATTTGTTTGCCAGCAAATGCATCGGCAAAAGCTAAAGAAATTTATAATAAGTTGGCTGATTCTTCAAATAATGAAGAATGGTTTGGAAGAGTATTTCCGGCTCCCCACGATTGGGGAACCAAATGGGATGTTGTTCCTCTTATTTGGCATGGAAACAATGATAAAATTGTTAATTTTTCATTTGATTCTGCCTGGGGTCCACCTCTTCAATTTTTTGAAGACCTTCAAGTAAAATATGGCATTGAATATTCATTGAATTATAATGAGCCTAGTGGCAAGTTTGCTGGACGTTCATCTTATATTGATGGAGTGCATTCAGAAATTACTGCCGAAGGAGCAGATTACGAACTCTTTGTAATCAAAGAGTTCGATGAGCCTATTAATTTTGTTATTGATAATTTGGATTTTTATGAGAATTATAATGAATTCCTTGAATCAAATTCTGATTATGCCAATAATAATGAGTTGTTGCAACTCATCAAAGAATACTATGAAAATCAATCCTCGCAACCAGTTCTAGAACTTTCGGTAAAGCCTAAGAAGAAGGTTGCTAAGAAGAAGGTTGCTAAGAAGAAGGTTGCTAAGAAGAAGGTTGCTAAGAAGAAGGTTGCTAAGAAGAAGGTTGCTTGAGATATGGAGGATAGTTTAATTCTCCATACGTTTAGGTAAACATATTGTTCTGCTATATTTAGCAACATGCAGAACAATATAAAATCAGATTTAATAATCGAGCAAGTTTTAAATAAATTATTGGAACTTGCTCGAAGTGAAGAAATGACAGAAAAAACTATTTCAGATGAAAAAGCTCTTGAAATAGTTCAATCACATTTTCCTAATTATACTTTAGTTGATAAAATATCAGTTCCAGGCAGCACTCCCCTTTTTGTATTACAAGGGAGTCAACTAGAAGAAGCTAACAGGTTGAGTACCGGTTCAGAACATTATCAAGAAAAGAAAGCTTTTGAACAACTGAAAAATTTCATAAATGAAAAAACAGAAAATGGAACAAATCCAATAACCGTTACGTTTAAAACAGAATCAGGAAATAAAAAAGAAACGTTTACGAATATCATAGACGTAGAATACATATCTTCAAATCTTCCTGGAAACCCCATAGCAGATTTTGTCTTTTTAAGAAAAAATGAAGAAAACGCCATCGACCGCTTGCCACCCATTTATTTGTCTCATAAAGGCGGAAACAAATTAACTGATTTCAGGCAATTAAGTGGCATTAGTCAGATGAAAAGACCAAAAATTAACGCACATAAGGAAGTACAAAAATTTAAAAAATTGTATGAAGAGTGGTTGAAAACTAATGTAGAACACACTTACTCTTATGTACTATCTTCCTCAGATTTAGATAAAGGAAGAAGAGAATTACGCTCATATTACTTTGATAGTCAAATGCCAATAAAAAGACTACGTTCTAATATTGTAGTCGCAAAAGTAATAATAGATGAAAATCTAATGCGACAAGCAATGCATGGACAAGATACTTTACAGCCAGAACGTGGATTACATGCAGTTGATTTCTTAATGCAAGGATCTTTTAAATTTCAAAAATTATCTAAAAACCATTGGGAAATTATTGCACCAATAGTTATACCACATACATTTGAATTTAAAGATTTATCACCGGAAAAATATCCGGTTCTGACCATAAGACCGGCAGATAAACAAGACGATGAAGGATTTCTATTCACAAGAATAGGCATATATCCTTTTGCCGGTGCTCATGGAGAAAAAAATCCTCATAGAGCTGCTAATAAAAAAGTTATTTGGCTTGCAAAATAAAAATCTTATAATTCAAATCAGTTGACTTTGCCTATTGTCATGTTATTCTCAAAAAACAGGAGAATAAATGATTACCTATAAGATTATTCGTATGTATTTCAATGGTCATAAGGCTCGTATTATTCGAAAAGGATTGACGCTAGAACAAGCTCAGGCGCATTGTCAGGATCCAAACACTTCTTCTAGAACTTGTACAAATGCAGTAGGTAGGAGACGTACAAAAAACTTGGGTCCGTGGTTTGATGGTTATACAAGTGAAAACTTCAAGTGATAACAAGGAGCATCCAGTGATGATGAATGGCATTTCTGAGTTTATTCAATCATATGAAAACGATGGCGTTCCACTGTATATTGCTTTTGCAGTAGCAGCAATCTATGTAAACAATATTCCTTTTTCATCGTTGCGTGATCGTGGTTTTCAATATCATATCATTCAAAGTGAGCAAAACGGCATCCTCCGTGTGATGCATTCTAATCATAGGTATGATTTTGATCTAGATACTGGAGACCTTTTGGGGTTTCTTCACTAGTCATATTGGTCCATAGTTTAGACATTAAATTCAAGACACTTAATATAGATTAAGTGTCTCAATCTAAAAAAATTGATGAATTGAAAAAACATTTTAATTCAGATTCATCAATTAGAGCTAGTTCTAGCTCTTAAAGCTCTTCATAAGACTTTAAATCTATTTGAAAATTATTTAATTCTCATTAATCTGGATGAAAATCCAGATCGGATTCTCTGGAATTGATTACGATTGAAAATTAATAATCATATTGAGGAAATAAATAACATACAAGAATGTTAGAAATAGGTTTACTTCTCAAACAAGAAGTGCTATCTTATAAGAATAAGGAATCCAAAAGGATAAAAAAAGAAAGGTATAATAATATGCGTATTGTTGACAGTAATCTAGTAGCGGGAGTTTCATATGATCGTAGCAGCAAGACTCTTACGGTCGCACTGAAGAGTGGCGGAACCGATCTTCGTGTGTATCGATATACAGGTGTAAGCAAGCACACCTATACGGCTTTCAATGCCGCAGAGTCGAAGTCAAGCTTTTTTGCGTCGAAGATTCGACCGAGGCACCGAGCTACGAGGCTTCTCTGATAAATCTTAATCTTATTTGAATGCGACTTAAAACTTAAGACCTCTCTTAAAAGAGGAAAGGCGAAAGCCTTTCCTCTTTTTGTTTTATAACATATTTATAAAATATTTAACTCGCATGAATAATATATTGCAAATCTTTATTTCAGAGACAATCAACAATCTTTTACAAGAAACATCTGCTCGTAAAGGTCCAAGAACAGGTGCATTTGAGTTTGAACAAAAAATAATTGAAAAAATCTACAATAAAGCGGCAGAAGAAAAAAAAATATTGTCAAATTTAAAAGGCGCTAATAAAGAAAAAATTACATCAAATAAAATTTTTCGAGTCCAAATCAAAAATCCAATAACAGGAAAAAATACATATGTCCTTGTTCAGTTTTTCCTAGATCCTAATGACCAAACAACAGGATTATATTATCCAAATACAAATAAAATAGCTCTCAATCTCGAACAGTTAGAACAAGAAAATTGGTTTAAAGCTACAATAGCACATGAATTAACACATTTGTTTAATCTAAAATATTATCACAGATCGACATCCGATGATGTCGAAAAAGCAAACGTTTATTATAAATCAGGATTTGAAAAAGAAGCTTTTAAAACTACAATCGTTTATGCAATGCAAAAATATGCCAACGATATTGCTCAACAAATAGAAAAAGGTTCCGAAGTCTCTCTCAAACTAGGTAAAAAAATAACTCAAAAACCAAATAGATTATACGAAAAATTACAAAATCTTCCAAAGTTCGCAGATGTAATATCATATTATTTGAGAAATCCCAAATCTAAACTTATTAAAAGTTTAGACCTCTCCGCCTACCAAATAATTCAAAACACAATTGTACCAGCTATAGAAAAAGTAGAAAATTCAAAGAATTCCTAATTTATTATTGCGGAAAATCTTATCGAACCTTAGTAAAAGCTCATCAAAAAAATTTTTGACATTTCTAAAAATATCATTATAATATACACATGAATTTCATCGATATTTCTTTCGTCACTATTGGCTTGCTCACTATCTCCATTAATATTCTTCAAATTATCTAACTCCTAAATATTTTTTCAAAAATTTGACCTCTTAAGATTTTAATATCAAAACCAGCCAATCTAAATGCGGCTGGTTTTTTCATTTATCCAACAGATAACACTAAGCATACAATTTTTTGTATGCCAATCACATTACAACGTTTACAAGAATTAATATCTGAGGAACAACAAAAGAGAAATAATAAAGTAGTCACTAAACATGATTCTATTATTCAAATAAAAACTCACTCCACAGAAAAAACAAAATATAATCTTGAAACCTATGTCGCTGTTAATAATTCAAAACTGCAAACTAAAATAAATTTTTTATGGAAATTTATTTATTTTTTTAGTTCTGTGTCTTTATTGTCACTGTTTATAGATACTTTCCTAAATGCACTCGCTATTGTCATCTTACAACATTCTGTACTCTTTTTTCTTAAAATGCTTTATGAAAGCCTTTGGAAATATTTAATTAATGAAGACATCTAGACTAAACTGACAGTGCTATTGTAATAATAAAGTTGAAATCTATCTGACTATCTGTTATGATCGTTGATATGAAAAATTACACAATCATTTATTCATTCAATGGCAAAAATACTTGGGTTGTTCTTTCTGCAAAAAACAAGAATCATGCCCGACAAAAGTTTCTACAAAATAATATAGGAAACTTTTTTAAAGTTCTTGATATTAACTGAACAAATTTTTAATCATAAAGACTTGACATGGTTCCAATACGTGTTAGTCTCTAATCATGAAGAACAAGCATTCTGTTTGGCAGAAACATCTGGCAAATATTATTAGAATGGCACAAGAACAGGCTCAGCGGGAACTGCTACAGTTCATTGCAGAAAACAATAAGAATGTTTCCTGATCCTAATCGGTTGACAATCAAACAATAAGTGTTATAACAACGTTATGGATTTGATCAATGTCTCGTTCCTCACCGCTGGCTTCTACACCCTTACCATTAACCTCCACCCCATCTTTGAGCATAAGATCTCTAATCCGCAGTAGAGATCTGCCGACGCTAACCTACATCTGAATATCCGAAACCCTGCCCCCATAACGGACGGCAGGGTTTCTTTTTTTATTTGGTTGACAATCATACTTCCCCGTGCTATAAAGAACCCATGAGTAATTTTGCAGTAACAATTAAATCAGTTCGGATTGAAGAGCATCCTAATGCCGACGCACTTCAGATCGCTCGCATTGGCGATTATGCTTCAATCGTTCGACGCAATCAGTTTGCGAATGGTGATCTGGTTGCGTATATTCCCGAGGGTGCTATTCTCCCGGTTGACCTTATCGCTGAACTTGGTTTGACTGGCAAGCTGGCTGGTCCTGATGCAAATAGGGTCAAGGCAGTTAAATTGCGTGGAGTCCTTAGTCAAGGGCTTTGTCTGGCTGCTCGTGAGGGTTGGCGGCTGGGAGATGATGTTACCTCACTACTAAATATTACAAAGTATGATCCGCCAGTTCCTGCTGGTTTCCAGGGCGAACTGCAAAATGTTGGCAGCGGGCGAGTAATTAAATACGACATTGAGAATTTCAAGCGTTTTCCTGATGTTTTCGAGGCGGGTGAAATGGTGGTTATGACCGAGAAATGTCATGGCACCTTCGCTCTATTCGGTGTGCTGGGAACTGATAACCGGATGGTAGGAGCTACCATCCCCGAGGAGCGTCTAATTATTTCCTCTAAGGGTGTTGCGGGTCGTGGTCTGGCTTTCAAGCCTGCATCGGAAGCTAATGCGAATAATCTTTATGTCCGCACCGCCCTTCAACTTAACCTGCTTTCGGCTGTTGAAAAGGCTTTTGGTTTGGAGCGGGACGTTTATATCATGGGTGAAATTTTCGGACCTGGAGTGCAGGATCTAGCCTATGGCTTGAGCAAGCCTCAATTCCGAATTTTCGACATTTATGTTGGAACTCCCGGAGCTGGTCATTTTCTTAATGATAGCGAGCTGGATGAGGCTTGTAATAATTTGGGAATCAACCGGGTTCCGGTGCTATATCGTGGACCATTCTCTCGTGAGGTCATGTACACTTATACAAATGGCAAGGAGACTGTTTCCGGCAAGAGTATGCATACCCGTGAGGGTGTGGTCATTCGTTCTGCTATTGAACGTCAAATCTATGCACATGATCTCCCTTGTTGGGGTCGAGTGCAACTAAAGTCGGTGTCTGAGGATTACCTCTTGCGCCGAGGAAACACAACCGAATTTCAGTGATTGATTTATTTGGTTGACAAGCTTTTGATCTATACTAGTATAGATCTATGGCTTCTGTAAAGGTAAATATCAAGCGCCGCTTTCGTACCGAAAAGCTGGGGCTATTTCGATTGACATGAATTAGCTTAACAAGGGCACCTCTCAGGTGCCTTTTTTTATATTCATTGAATAATTCTACCTGATTCAAGTAAGTTTTTATGTCACCTAAAAGCGGTTGACATTCTTTTGATATCGGGTATTCTATACGCATGAAGAGCAAGGACAGCGTTTACGTTCCCCGCTTCAACATGGACTTCGGTGATCGTGAGGATCGTCAGATTCACCAGGCTTTGCGTGATGAATACTTTTTCCGTGAGCTAGACAAGAAGCGCGCCGACAAGAAGAATAATCCAAAAAAGGATTGACTTCACAACGTCTGTCTGCTAACTTCAATCTACAAGGAGAAACAGCAATGTTCAAGCCGTTCACGATGGTTCACGAGGGCAAGGGTCAGTTTGCTAAGTTTTCTCCGACGAATGATCCCGATACGGTGTTCATTCAATTCAAGGGTTCTTGCGGTTCCATGATGGAAAACTACGTCACCCGTGAGGTCATGTACGAATAATCGGATTTGAGTCGCTGAACTTTTCGCTACTCTCTCCAATGAACTTCGCTAATTAATTAAGAGGTATTAAATGATTGAAATTAATCTTGAAGAGCTAGTTGGTATGAGCGAGCGTTCTGCCGTTCGCAAGATCGAAAATTCTCGTTATATCGCACGAGTTATTTCTCGTGATGGTGTAGAGCGAGCAGCGGTTTCGCAGGAAGTTTCCTCAGATCGAGTTAATCTAACCTGCGTCGATGGAACTGTCACAAAGGCTTGGATCGGATAAGAAATAGATTTACTTTACTTCACAAATCTGTTATTCTTTTCACTGAAAGAAGGAGAAAAAAATGACTACATTGGTTCCTGCGGTTTTTATCGATGCTTTTGCGGCTAAGACTTGGGCTGTTGCGACTCGTGATAATTCGGCAAACCCTTATTGGGAATGTGCAACGCATCATTTTACGGGCTTTCGTGTTGCGTTCGAGGTTATCTTTGGGCGAGAGGCTACCGAACTTGAGGCTGATACTCTTCGGCTCCATTTGATGGAGCGTGAGCACGAATATCTTATTGCCCGTGGTCATAACTTTCTCGGCTTTTCTTATCCGGCGTGGTGGCCTGGAAACTATGAGCTTTGCAAGCTGCGTTATCGACTTGGTAAGCCTGGTGGCGCAAAGAACCGCAAGGAATGGACCGCATTGGTTGATGCTGCTCGGGACGGCGCTTTCCATCGTCGTGCAGCGTGAAATAAAGTAAAAGCTCCAGAAAACAAGGAGCTTTTTGTCATTTTAATATCCAGATTAATCTGATTTTCTAAAAACCTCGTTGAGATATATATGAAACCTCGCTATTTTGTCAAACTTTGTACTGATGCCGGTTGGCAAGAACCTGTATCTTTTGATCGTGATTGGAAATTGAAGGAATATCGAAACGATATGGATTTGCGTTTGTCTCTTGTTGATGATGCTACTGTTACGCTTGGTGTAGCTGCTTCTGATGTACGCTGTTGGGTCGTAACAGTTGATATGGTCGAGCGATGATTGATTTCCATTAAAGAATGAGAGAAGAATAATCCAAAAAAGGATTGACTTCACAATATCTGTCTGATAACTTCAATTTATCAGGAGAAACGATATGTTTAATCCGTTCACGATGGTTCACGAGGGCAAGGGTCAATTTGTCAAGTTTTCTCCAACGAATAATCCCGATACGGTGTTCATTCAATTCAAGGGTTCTTGCGGTTCCATGATGGAAAACTACATCACCCGTGAGGTCATGACAGAAGCCCTTGCCGACCTCTTTTCCAAGGGTTACAAGGAGGTTTCTATCTGAACCCTATCATAACTCTACCCTCTCAACAAAGACCCTTCACGGGTCTTTTAATTTATTCCTACAAATAATCGGTTCTAAGTCGCTGAAGAATAAACGGCGGAAATCAAATTGACACTTCCCTTTCATATGTTATATTTAAAATATGAAACACCCTACTGGACCAAATCCCGGCTTCATCGTTATCACAGATTGTGATGGTGATGTTGCCACAACTCTTTCACCTCATTCAACAATTGAACATATTTATGCTATAATCCGTTTTTACGATCAAAATAATCCCGCTGACGCTCCTCATTCCCCATGGCAATATTCGGCTGGAGGATTTATTAGAATTTTTGATTGAATTGACATTTAATTAACTATCGCTATCATAAATCTATGACTTGGAATCTATATATTGACGATATCCGCTTCCCTCCACTTGACCGGGATTGGCTTGTGTGCAGATCCACTCAGGAAGCACTTGATAGAATCGCATATCTAGGTATGCCAGATTTTATTTCTTTTGATCATGATCTCGGTGGAGAAGATACAACAATGGTATTCCTCCGGAGGCTCGTAAATGAAGTTTGGGATGGTGTTACCCCGCCCCCAGAATATCAGATTCATTCAGCAAATCCTGTTGGCGCCCAGAATATTCGTAGTTTTATGGATAGCTGGCTCAAGAGCATGAGCCTGTAATCCAGCCCTCGATAAGAGGGCTTTTCTTTTACAAAAAAAGGTTGATACCACAATAGCTTTTGATATGCTAACAATATGAACACTACGGTTAAGATCAATAGGCGGAAGCGGACATTCCATCTCAAGTTCGATAGCTTTGCCGAAGCGGAATGCTACGCTACTTCAATCGTGGGAATGATCCGACTGGACTATCTTCCCGCCCTCAATCAGATCATTGTGACTTGCCGATAAAAAGAAGTTAACATTTAAAAACGGTAAGCTATCTTTTACTCAAGAGGTAACAATGACTACCCCGAACAAGAATCACTCCCTCGTCCGCTACCGTATCCGGTTCCGTGATTCGGATGCCGAATCCACCATCTACACCGCTACGGTGCAGGGTTTCAACCGGGAACACGCAGAACAGGTGTTCTGGGATACCGAAGAGGGGGATAACCTCTGGCAGATCCTTTCCGTCACAGAATTTTAATCGTAGAATCTCCCCGACTAATCAAAAGCCGCCAGAAATGGCGGCTTTTTTATTTTCAATTCAAATAAACAATCTTGATTCAATTGCTTTTATTTCGTTCAGGTGCGGCGGAGCCGTTAGACATGTGTTAATTAAACGCTATTTGCTTTTGCAATGTTTCTAGATGTCTTCCGCCCGGACTAGATGTGAATTAATTAAATTCTATTGACTACGGACATCCTGCAAAAATAATTTGACATCTGCCCCTCTAGTGCTATTATTAAAGAATGGATATCGAAAACATCGAAAATACCCTCGTTCGTATTCGGAACATGATCGCTTATGGTCTGACGCTCGATGAAATCCATGAGATGATCAACCCGTCAAATACTCAGGAAGAGTCACTCTTTTTTTTGTGCTATCTCGCAGCGCAAAGCGGTTGACTTCGCTTCCGAATGTAATATATTCATCACATGCCAAGCACCAACGAAAAAATCTACTGGAACGCTATCCGTCGCACCAAGGAACGGTTGAAGGCAGCAAAGAACAACCTGTCGGCTGGCATGACGGAACGAGAAAAGCGGTTGGAAGAATTGTATCTGCGTGCCGGTCGAATCGCACCGTCCGCTGGGATGGATCTGAAGAGGATCCATCTCTTGGAAAACGAACTGCGAGAATTGCAGAACCTCACGCCGGATGAATACGTCGCTTCGCTCTTGGAGGGATGAAAAAAGGTTGACACTCCCTCATGGTCTGCTCTCTTATATTTACTGAGAGGCAAACAATGAATACGTGGTATCTTTCTTTCGGATCGCTTAACGTTGGTGAGCGTTTTCGTTTTTCTACCGATTTTACTACTTTTTCTACTTATGTGAAGCTGTCCCCACGGCGATACCGTTGTGAGAACGGTCCTACGGCTGGCAGGGTATTTCAAACGTCTGTTCGTTCGGCAGTTATTCCGGTGAGGGATTGAAAATGGTTAGTGGTCGCAATCGTCGTATCCGTGAAACCCAGCTTCTTACCCGTCCCGATCAGGGTGGGGATATTCTTTCGGAGTTTATGCTTGAGGTTGTTTGGCCGCTTGCAACGTTTATTGTTTTCCTCGTTCTCTGTTTTCTTGTTATGTTCCTATGAAGGTAAAGCCGCTTAATACAGAAGCAAACAGAACGGCTCTCGCTGAAAGCTCTCAATGCCATGAAAACCAAAAAATGATATCAAACATTTAAATAATGTTTGTGATTAAGCCGGATAATCTCCTATCCGGCTTTTTATTTTAATCATTTAAATAACATTATATATGTGATATATTTTACTTATGTATATCATTTATAGTGTTGTAACCAACAATCCAATTGCGTATTTTCTTACATTGAAAGGTGTCAGAAATTATATGGATATTATGGGTGAAGATAAAGTTTATATGATTGGACGTGGAGTTGAAGAATGACCAAGCTTGGTTTGTTTGCAATTGTCAATACCGATAACGAAAAATATTTCGAAGATTGGGCACATGATCCATTCGAATATGGAGAACAGCCCTATTGGACAGATAATCGTCTGGATGCATGGAATACTATCAGCCTGGATAAAGCTAAGATTTATAAGCGTCAGCTAATCAATTTGGGATATGAAGTAGATATCTTGGCATATGATGGTGTAAAGGCAAAGTAATGTCTCCGGAGTTAGCACATAAGAGACAGCGGTGGTATGATACGGTTCTACCGGGCACTCTTGTAAGATATAATGAATGGGCGACGGGTTATATAAATAACCCCGCCCTTATTATTTCTGTTCACGATATTACTATTCCTGTTGCGGGACCATATAAACGTAATATTACTCAGAAACAATATATTATTTTGGTAGATGAAAACAAGCGACTTGTACATCAAGACTTGATATCTCCCCTAGATGGTTGGTCAAATCTCCTATAAAAAAAAGTTCCCAGAGTCAAGCCTAGGGTTTTCTTTTTTGGCGGCTAAAAGAAAATTGTCAAGGGTATTTTAATCATTCTTCCATCCCCATTGACTCAACATCCCTTTTCATCCAAGGAAATCAGTTAATAATATGCGTTGAAGGGAAATGCGTCAACGGTATGCGATGGAGGAAATCTCCAGCAAATCTCCTCATTAGGTGCTCGCAGGAGCTACCACCCCCCACCCCCCCATGCGCTCATGTACGCACATACACACACATGAGGGAAATAAATAGGGTTGACTATCCCATTCACGTTATCTATTTCCATGCTACATGGAAAGCATAACCAAACTTTTCCCCTGTCTTTCTAGCAAAAAAGAAAATTATTAATATCTCATTCTTTACACCAGATTAATAGAAAATAAAGAATCCGGTCACATTCGGCAAATGATAGAAGAGGATTTTGCAGGATCCAATCCAACAGCACAATCTTATAACCTCTGTCAAGAGGAAAATAAATAAAAGGCGGGAAACCAAAATAAAAACTTCATTTCACTCACACTTCTGCTACCGTATAGGAATAAAATAAATCGCCACGTCACTGACGTTACTCGTCACGCACAAAACGTAACCCACAGTTCCCTTCCCATTCTGGCTTCTATCCTTCAACTCTCGATCCTCAGACTCACTTACTTCAAAGTGATGACTTTCGGCGCTACACTCTTCACTAAAAATTGACAGATAATCTTTAAACAAAACACACACCCATAGAAAAAAATGAACCGTTTCTCCCTCGTCACCATCTACACTACCGGTTTCCTCACCGTGATCGCTCTAGCTGTCGGACCCTCCGATCTTCTCATGGAGGCACAGGGCGCTAGCCTAATCTCGTTCGTGTTCTCCATGATGCTCGACTGAGAAAACCACAACAAAACACAACAGGGAATCCAGGGTGAGAAATCACCCTGGATTAATTTATTTCACCAACAAATATCTCGGCGGGAGAAAAAGAAATAAAAAGAGTTGACTCCCATCTACCAGTCAGCTATAATAAATGCAGACCGGAGGAACCAGGAGAGGGAGGGGAAGAACAGGAAAACAATTAGGTTGACTTTCCCGCAACGCAACCTATAATCCCGCCCCCTTTTCCACAACGTAACCCCTACCCTAACCCCTACCAGGGAACCCCGATCCTACTCGGAAACCCCTACCCTCGCAACCCCTTGATCTAACAGGGAAAAAAGATTCGGATTAATAAAGTTGACTCTGCTAAACCGTTTGCTATTCTATGAGTGTTCCAAGGCACTAACTGAGAAACGAAAGCGAGAAACACAATGACTGCAACGCTCATCCCCGGTCGCCACGTTACCATCCTCACCGCCACGGACACCCGTGGTATCGTTCTCCGTGTGGACGGGGAGCGTGCCCGTGTTCTCGAAGCCGCAAGCGAGGTTCCTTCTTGGTTCCCGTGCGCCGATCTCCAGGGTCGTCGGGGTCGCCCCGCCATCGTTCACACCTCGGGGCTTTGCCGCTTCGATCTTACCAACCTCGTGAACACGGATGATTCCTTCTGCCAGGAAGCGATCCGCTTCCTTTTCGGGCGGCAGACCGACGACGAGCAGGGTTCCGCTTGCACTCGTCACGATAACGACCTCGGTTTCCGTGCGGATCACGCTCGTAAGGGTACGATCCTCGCTGCCCTCGCCCCCGACGCTTGGAGTGGAATGGAGTACAACACCGCTCGCACCATCCTTCACCGCTACACCGGCACGCAGCTTTTCGACCTTGCCGCAGAATGGCTCGAAAACCCCGGCGAGTGATCTCCACGGGGGAAACCCCGTAACCCCCTGGAACCCCGGTGCCGAAAGGTGCCGGGGTTTTCTTGCGTCAACCCTTTTCTTTAATCCCGATTGAGTCAAACCCGAAAAATGGCGGGAATAAATAAAGTTGACTTCAATTCGGTTTAATATATAATTCAGAATTTTCTGAAATGCCATACGGGCAATTTCTGATCAGAAAGAGGTTGACTCTGATCTAGCGATCCGCTATAATCGGGACAGGACCGGAGGGACCGGGACGAGAGGGAGAACACAGAAACAATTAGGTTGACATTCCGTTCCTTTCCTGTACCCTTCGCATTTTTTTCTTAACCCGCCCTCCGATACTTAATCAATTAGGTTGAAACTCCCTCACGGTCTGCTATTCTATGAGTGTTCCAAGGCTCCTAACTGAAGAGGCACACAATGTTCTCGAACCTTCCCTCGCGTCGTTTCGGTGTCGAGATCGAATTCGTTGGGATCACTCCTGCGGTGGCTTGCGCTGCGCTCGTTGCGGCGGGTGTAGTGTGCCGCGCCGAGGGCTATAATCATGGTCTTTCTAATGCATGGAAAATTGTACCTGATGGTTCGATCCAACTTTCCCCCGGTATGCCGCTCGGTGCGTGCGGGGAACTTGTGTCCCCCCCGCTTTCCGGTGTCGAAGGGATCGAAGAGGTGCGCCGTGCGCTCCGCGCACTCGTCGCGGCGGGCGCTACCGTCAACGCTTCCTGCGGGCTTCACGTTCACGTTGACGCTGGGGATCTTTCCCCGACGCAGATCGGCAAGCTTCTCCGACGATATTCTGCGTTCCAGTCGGGGATCGATGCTTTCATGCCCGCAAGCCGTCGTAATTGCCGCTGGGCGATGCGGATCGATCCGGCGACCGCGCCGCTCGTCGAGTCGAGCCGTAACCTTCGCGACACGGCGGCACGCCTTGATCGTTACCGTGTGATCAACGTCGCCGCGTACGCCCGTCACGGCACCCTGGAATTCCGCCAGCATTCCGCCAGCGTGAACGGCGGCAAGGTTGCTCGCTGGATCGCTTTCGTTCTTTTCTTCGTTGCCGCCAGCGTCCAGTCCGCTCCGGTGTCCGTTGCGGCTGCTCCGGTGTCCGTTGCGGCTGCTCCGGTGTCCGTTGCGGCTGCTCCGGTGTCCGTTGCGGCTGCTCCGGTGTCCGTTGCGGCTGGGCGTGGTCGTCGCCCCAATTTCGCTGCACGCCGTGAGGTCGTGCGCCTTCTCCTCGCACCGGGCGGCGCTACCCTTTCGACGCTCGCTGCCGCGACGGGTTACACCGAGGGCACGTTGCAGGCGTCCGTTTTCGGGGCTCTTCGTGGCATGGGTCGGCTTTCGCTTGTGAGAGGTTCCTACCGCTTCGCCCCCACGCACGCCGCGTCCCTTGCATCGTGGCAGGGTATCGCTCCGGTTGCCGCTCCGGTTGCCGCTCCGGTTGCCGCTCCGGTTGCCGCTCCGGTTGCCGCTCCGGTTGCCGCTCCGGTTGCCGCTCCGGTTGCCGCTGATACATTGTGGCAAGGTATCCCGTCCGAGCTTCGGCAATTCTACACCGAGCGAGCGATGGATCTTGAGCCCCCCCGTTGATATCTATCCCCCGTGAGGGGGTTTTTTTTCTAGGGGTATGAAATGGGGGGATGAGCCGGGGGTATGCGGAAAGTTAAACCGCCCCCCTAGAAACAGGGGGGGGGAGGGGGAGCGGGAGCTACCGGACAAGATCATCGGGGGTATCAAGCACGATGCGGGGCTTGACCCATGCGCTAAAATTTTTTTTTGGATTTTTTCAAAAAAGGCTCTATTTTGCCCCTCTTTTTCCATTTTTTTGAAATTTTTTGTATTTTAAAGAGTTTTTTAGGAAATTTTTTCCGGAAATTTTAGAATTTGGGCGGCTAAAAAGCAAACCTTAAAAATTTTTTCCGGAATTTTAACAAAATAAAATGTTTATCTATCAGAAATAAAATTTTTTTTGGAAATTTTTTAAATTAAAAAACTATATTTACTATAAAACATGAGTAAAATAAATCAAAAATTATTCTTAGAAAAAATCTTCCTCAAAGATTTATTTTTAGAGCACATAAATTTGTTAAATGAAGCAGATCCTTCAGCCGCTACCACAGCAACAGATGATAAAAAACCGGAACAATTAGAACCTCAAGTTGGTCCAATAGCTGACGAAATTGCACCCTTTTTACAACAGATAAAAACTGCTGATTCTGCTATGAAAAAAGCAGAAAATGAATTTATCAATGCTGCTAATAATGTTCGCAGTAAAACGCAGGCAACAGATAAACAAAATTCAGAAGTTCGCAGTGCAGCGATATCAAGTATAGAAAATAAATTAATAACAGGTTTAACTCAAAATAAAAATTTATATTATAAGAATCTGGCGGCTAGAGATAGTTCAATGTTAACAATAATAAATTTATTGAATGCTAGATATGAAGAATTAACCGGTGGGAAAAAATTGCCTGCATTAAATCCAAATAAAATTTTACCAGGACTGATGGCAGCAAAAGCGGCAGGACAATCTGTTCCAACTGTTCCATCAATAGGACCATCTGCTGCAATAGGCTCTGTAGGAACTGCTGCTGCAAGATCTACATCCGGAACTATAAAAGAAAATAGAGAGTTGTTAAAAGAATTAACATCTTTAATATTAGAAAATATTCAAACGGCAGAACCAACAATTCAAACGGCAGAACCAACAATTCAAACGGCAGAACCAACAATTCAAACGGCAGAACCAACAATTCAAACGGCAAAAAAATCTGGCGAATGGGATTTTGAATATTTCAAAAAAAAGATAAAATCTAGAGATTGGGAAAAAAAGCGGGAAGCGATTCTTTATGCAAGAAATAAACTTAACGAACTTGGTTTTGGCAGTAGTAGAATTACATTTCTATTACCAAATAATAAAGTTTTAAAAATTGCGTACAACTCCGCAGGAATAGCTCAAAACAAACAAGAATTAGAAATTTTTAAAAATCCATCAATAGCTCAAAAGTATATAAATTTTATACACGAATGGGACAAAGGAAAAAATTGGTTGATTACCGAACGTGTAGAACCATATAACAAAGAATCATTTTCAGAAAAAATAGGTATTACAAACGAACTCTATGAAAGTATTTTAAAAGATATAGAAAAAAATAAATTAAAAGATTTAGAAGAATTAAAACAATTTTATATGAAAGATATAAAAAATAGAAAAGCATTAAATCGTATCTTAAAGGGTAGCGAAGTAATGATAGAAAATATACAGAAAAAATTAGATGCAATAAATGAAATTGGAAAAAATAAAGAAAAATATTCAATTCTCATACAGCTTATAAATCTTTTACAAAGAGGATTGTTGTCAGCAGATTTGCATTATAGTCATTTTGGAAAAACTGCAAACGATGAAATAAAACTATATGATTATGGTTATTCTGACAAAGTTTGGAAAAAGTTTTATAGAAACAGGTAATCGATACAAGTATGAAACCAGTGAAAAAAAATAGAGATTTATTAAAGTCAGCAATAAAATTGCTAATTTTAGAAATTAAAGAAAAACAAGAACCAGAAAATTTTGATTTTGAATTTTTAAAAAAAGAATTAAAATCAAAAGATTGGGAAAAAAAAGGAAAAGCGATTGATTATGCAAAAGATAAACTTAAAGAACTTGGACAAGGATCAAGCAGAGTAGCATTATTGTTGCCAGATAATAAACAAGTATTAAAAATTGCAGAAAACAAGGCGGGTATAGCTCAGAATAAACAAGAATTGCAGATTTATTTAAATCCTTCTATCGCTAAAATATATACCGATCTATACAAATGGGATACAACAGGTATGTGGTTGCTCACAGAATATGTAAAACCATTTAGCACTGAAGAGGCATTTGCAAAAGCTATAGATGTTCCAAATTATAATACATACCATGAAACAATAGCAGATTTTCAGAAATGGTTAGCAAGAGATTTACAAGAATTAAAAGAAATCCACGAAGTAGATTTGCTAATGAAAAAAGAAGAATTTTTAAAAAAATCAAAGAATAAAACATTAACAGAAAGAGATAAATTAGTTTTAGAAGGTGAATTTAATTCATTTAAAATAAAAACAGAAAATAAGATTGAAAATATAAATTTAATTTTAAACAATGAAAAAACAAAAAATTTTATTACAAAAGTTATTAATTTAATACAAAGAGGATTAGTACCCGCAGATCTGCACTATAATCATTTTGGATTATCTGCAAACAATGAAATAAAACTATATGATTATGGTTATTCTATAGATGTTTGGAAAAAGTTTTATAAGAAAAATAAATAATAAAGATATGAGAATAACAAAAAAGATCGCTCAAGCAGTTGGCAATGAATTAGGAATAAATTGGGATACAATATCCCTTGAACAATTCCATATGGGAATGAATGTTGAATTGGAACATGGTAGCAAATTAGGTAAAAAAACTAATATAACTGGAGATAGTCCAATACAAACAGGAAGAATAGCATTAGCTCATTTAAAAGAAGATCCAAAATATTATAGTAAATTAAAGAGAATAGAACAAGACAAGCAAAATAAATCTCTAAAAGAACATGTAAAATTGATTGTAGAATCTATTATTGATGAAGAATTTGATAGAGAAGAATTAATAAGACTAAGTAAAAAGGGGGCGGGGAAAAAGAGTTCAATCACCACTCCCAGTGAAAAACAATCTTCTGAAGAATCAGATTCGGTAGCGCAGCAAAAGAATGCTGTGAATATTTTAAAATATGCCGAAGAAAATTTAAAAAAAATTAATCATGGTAATGCTAGACAAGTATTTCTATTGCCAGATGAAAAATCTGTATTAAAGATAGCATATCAGAGTAATCGTGTTAAAGAATCCGATTTAGGTATTCAACAAAATAAAAAAGAAGTAGAAGTATCACAAAAAGAAGGCAACAATTCTTTATTGGCAAAAGTATTAGATTGGGATAAGAATGGCTACAAATGGATTGTGACTGAACGTGTTACTCCTATTGATCCTAATTCAAATGAGTTTAGTAAAATAACAGGTATTCCGGAAGACTTTTTTTATGTTGCTTTAGAAGTTTTAGAATCGCATAGCAGCATAAAAGATAGCAAAGAATTAATAGAAGTCTTTATTGCAGACTATAAAAATAGACTTGAAGAGATAAATAAATTACAAACAGAATATAGGCGTAAAAACGATAAACTAAATGATTCTTTAAGAGGTGAAAAGATTAATGTCGAGCAAGCAATAGAATTACTTGAAGAAATAAAAAAGGAATCAAAGATTACTGCTTTTCTTGATCAGATTATAAATTTTATTCATCAAAATGAAGGTATTTTAATTCCTGATATTGCAAGAATTGAACATTGGGGATTGGATGGTTCTGGCAAAATAAAATTATATGATTACGGTGGTTGGACAAGCTGAATAATAAACCCGATAAATAATTTAAAATGGCTATAATCGCTCGCTAGTTTTTATCTAGCAGCGTATGTTTTTTATTTTATAACCGGTTATAAACGATTCTAGGATGCTTGCTGACAGTTATAGGGATGTAGATGAGAAAAAGATAGTGAGAGAGATAAAATATCAATGAATATCATAGAAATGTGATGAATAGGAGGGGGGGAAATATTGAAAGGATAATAGAAATTATAAAAATAGAATAGATATTATCTAATCTCTGTAAAATAGAGAATTGCAAACAATATGGGATATAATAGGGGATATAATATGGGATGAAATAGGGGATATAATATGGGATGAAATAGGGGATATAATAGGGGATATAATATGGGATGAAATAGGGGATATAATATGGGATGAAATAGGGGATATAATATGGGATGAAATAGGGGATATAATATGGGATGAAATAGGGGATATAATATGGGATGAAATATGGGAAACGATATATTGGGAAGAAGTTATTTCAAGAATTGGAATAACTTCTTTTATATTTAAGAATATAAAAATGTCGAAAAACAAAAATTTCTATAAAAAAAATGGGTCGAGGGGCGGCTCCGCCGCAGAAGCAACAAAAGATAATAAGTTGGCAAAAGGCGTGAGTTTGAATATGAGTGGATTAAGAGCAGATGTGAACGAAGTTATAGAGGAGGGAATCGAACAAGATATATGGTACGATCCAGTATTAAAGAATAAAGGGCAGCTATATCTTAGAATAGGTCAAAACATTAATAGTGCTTCCAGATTTAGTTTAGATATGGAATGGCAACAAGAGACTGGGAAGCGATATGAGAGTGGTGTATCGGCTTATTTTGTAAAAAGAACTGGTAAGGGTTATGAGATAACTTATCCGGATCAAAGAAGGGCTTTATATAAATTAGAAAATTATTTTAACAATATGTTTTTAAGAGTTCTTTCACAGCCTATATGCGACGGACAGATTTACATAGTGAAGGGTAATCTTATTGAGATAAGTAATACAGATATGGATCCTGAGATATATACAGACTACAAGGAATTTTTAACTTATGCTGTTGGAAGTGATGGAGAGCCATTATTAGAGCCTGGGACTGTTACGATTGAGGAGAATATATCAATAGAGGATTTTATTAACAATTTTTATTTTCGCGGCGGCAGAACTGTAAAAGATTTATTTTTGCAAGAAAGTAAAAAAGAATATAATTCATTATGTGATGAAGTATTAAATGTATTAAAAGCTACCGAGACATTAACTAAAGAAACCATAATGCAAAAAATAAAAGATTTAAAGCTTTATGGTTTTGGCGGTTTTTGTGCTGATGCTGCTATTGAGATAAACAACAAAGTTTTTAATGGTAATGGCGAATATGTGGCATCGGCAAATAAGTTTTGGTTTGAAAAAGAAAATAGAATACTAGGTCATGTAGTAGTGAAATATAATGATACCTATTGGGATTCTGAAGGTCAAACTACTTTAGATAAAGTAGAATCATGGGGAATGGTTGACGAAGAGGATCCAGAATACAGTGATCATCCTGAATGGAAACCGAAAGATGCATACGAAGTAGAGTTATTGGAATTAACAGAAGATGAAGTTATGAAATATTTTAATATTTGTCGTCCGCAAACTTTGAAAGAAGTAATGACATTTTTATTTGAAAATAATGAGGAAAAAAAATTAAAACTCAAACTTAGAAAAAATAATTTTTCAAAAATATCACATTGGACGAAGCCAATAAAGAATATTTCAATTCTAAAAGATCCAAGTTCATTAGATTTATTTGATCAAAATGGTTATCATCTTACTCTTGTAGAGCGGGAATATTGTAAAGCGGCAAAATATCCGATTTCAAAACGTCGAGAAGAATTAGTTTGTTGCAAGCCTTGGTTTGCTTCGAATAAAATGAAAGTAGGTCCGCATTTAAATCATACTGAGCTTTTTGAAAGAAAAGGATTTGCAGGTAAAGCTTTGGAGCAATTAAAATCATATGCAAAAGAAAATCCTTTATTATGGAAGCTTATAAAAATGAAACCAAAATGGGGTATTGATTTGAGTATTGATTACGTTGATGATAATGGTAATGTTTTTGAAATATTTCATTACGAATGGGACGATTTTGATTTTAAAAAAGTGCAATTAAAAAAAGAACAAATAGAAAAATTTGCATTATCTCAAGATTGGGAAAAATCTGCTCAAGAATTATTTAAACACCGTAATGAATGGGAAAATCTTGATTTTTTTGAACAGAGTAAATGGAAAACGGATTTCTATGGTCTTGAACCAGAAAAATTTAAAAATGTTATTTGGAAAAAAATGAAAAGAAAGCGATGACATGAGATTAGAAACCTTAATAACTTATTTATTAGAAAATAGACAAGATACGATATCTGATGAAGAAATTAAAAATTCTATAAAGAGATTACCAGATGAGCTTAGAAAACAATTTCCTGCGATAGATTACGTCACACGTAGAGGCGGGGAATTGATTCTTCCATTTGAATTAAAAAAAATATGGGTAAAGCATCCGAAAATATTAAAAGTTAAAGATAGTTTTTATTTTGGTCTTCATTTAGGGAATAGTTTTGAAGAAAAGATACCAAGTGAAGAAGAGACGAAAAGAGTTGTAGAATTTATAAAAGAATATATAAAAAATAGAGGTTGGCATGTTTTTTCTTGGAGTATTACTGGTCGCGGCGAAACGTTGCAGGTAGAGATATTGCCAGAAAAAACAGAACAATTAAAAGATGTACCTGATGTTTTATATCACTTAACTGATACAGCTAACATTCCGTCTATAAAAAGAAAGGGTTTAAAACCAAGAGCTTCTTTCAAGCAAGAACGAAGTTATTCTCCTAGAATTTATTTATTTTCAGATAAGGAATTACTGGAGCAACAAGTAGAGCAAAACATTAAAGCACATGAAGAAGATGGTATATGGCATCCAAAATTAACAAAAACTTTAGATATGAGTATTGTTACAATAGACACGAAAAAATTAAAAAAGGGAACTAAATTCTATAGGGATCCGGAATTTGGTGGTGTGGCGGGTGCGTATTATACGTTTACAGATATTCCGAAAGAATCAATTATTGATATAGGATGAATGTTTAAAAATATGAAATTAAAAGCTTTATTAAAATATCTTGCAGAAGGAAGTGAATCATCTAGCGAGTTTGAATTGAGTGAATTCAAAAAATTAAAAACTTATAAAGAGATGATTTCTTATGTTAGAGATTCTGGTTTAGAAAGAATAGGATGCGGTGGCAATAGATGTACATATGTTTATTCAGATGACAAGGTTATCAAAATAGGAAAAGACGAAGAACAAAATAGGAGAGAATTTGAAGCATGTAGTGAATTTGGTAAGGTGTATTGTCCTAAGATTTATGAACACGCTGAAGATTTCAGATGGATTTTATCTGAAAGAGTTGCGGTATGGGAAAACGAAAAAGATTTTGAACGTGATACAGGATTAAATGAATCATGGTTATATGGTGCAGCTACCTATCAGAGAATTCATGAAGTTCCGCCGCAAGATTTATATGAAGAATTTTCAAATAACCAACCTTGGGATATTCAAGATATAAATCCAAATGATATTGGGAAAAAAATAATTGAAAAGATGGGATATCTCAATATTAATGGTATTGATGATGTATCTCGTTGGGATCATTGGGGCATTTCTGCTGATGGTAGAGTTGTATGTGTGGATTTAGGTTTAGATTTAAAAGATATGAAATTTATTTATTGATATAAATTGATATAAAATGAATATTTAACAACATGAATCTTAAAACATTATTGGAATATTTGTTGATAACTGAAAGAAAGTCAGATATTGAGTATATATCCTTAATTAATTTAATTAAGGAGTTAATAAAGATTGGTGAGCCTTATTTTAAGGACATTTCAGCCGAAATAGATGATGCATCAGGAATGATATATAAAGTATATGAATTGATAAAACCTCCATATGAATTGCAATTAATTGGTTTAGATGAACTGTATATTACAGTAGTAAACCCAAATAAGGATTTAGATAAAAGATATAGAATAAAAAAAGCTGAAATTAATCCTCAAAATGAAATGATACTATTTCCAAGTCCAACAAAATTTAAAAATTTTAAAAGCGGAAACATGTTATTAGGCATTATGGAAGACATTGAATTTGAACAGGCGATTGAACATGAACTCACTCATCAAATAAATAAATTAAAAGCGAAAAATAAATTATATCGTTCTGTTGGTGGTAAGGAACAATTTATCCCTAATTCAGAAGCTTACATTAATTCAACAGAAGAGATACAAGCAAGACTAATTCCAATTATTAAATCAATTCATGTGGGCATACAGAGAAACAATGATGCCATGGGAAGAATATTAAAAAAATATATTATGGATAAAGATTTTAAGTCATTTAAAGAATATATATTTGGTTTTTATTATAAACAACTTCATTTAGATAGAGCAAATGAAAAAACTAAAAAAAGATATATTGCAAGATTATATGAAACATATAAAGAATTAATTATTAGTTATGAAAAACAATCTTAAGACATTATTGGGATATTTGTTGGAAGAAACTGTTTCCCAGCGGCCATTTGATTTATCTTTAGATAATCTTGTAGCACATCGGGATGCATTGTTTGATGCATATGTGCATTGTGTATACCGAGGCAAGTGTTCTAAGAGTTCTGGACCTATAGTAGTAGTAGAGACAGAGGATGGGAAGTATCAGTTAATAGATG
>JACCDP011164608.1_pt1 | contig 25092 bp, 55 predicted proteins | sample 7445841 | NCBI WGS metagenome assembly JACCDP01 (sample SAMN15323441, study PRJNA562643) | freshwater metagenome | isolation source: river surface water | place: USA:Blue River Watershed | collected 2017-08-17 | reverse complement strand
ACTTGCTTCCTTGGGCCGCAGGTCCCCTGGGATGTGTTATGATGGGGGGGGCATAATATGCCTCCCTCTTTTTTTGTTCTTTTTGTTTAGGCTTTAGGTTATGGCTATGTCTAAAAAGGTTACCCTAGGTCAAAGACAATATAAATAGACAAAGAGAGAACAGTGAAAAGAACAAAATTATGGGGATCATAGGTCATGGGTCAAATGTGCTTTTCAATACCTGGTCAATGGCTTCAAAAAACCACCCATTGATTCTTTCTTTAAACTTCTTTTTGTACTTATTCATAATGTGGGCATTCAATGAAGATTGATAGAAGTCTAAAGCTGCTGATGAAAAAGTGTGACCACTTAGGAAGTTAATTTCATGCTTTGGTACATCGAAGCAAGAGATAATTAATCTGGAGATAGCCATTGATTTCTTAATCTCTCCATTGATACAGTATCGAGTATGTCTATAGGTTGCTTTGATACAGAAGAATTCTGCCCTAATGTACAGATGAGGGGATTCGTCTTCAAAAGTATATTCACCCATATGTTCTTCCCCTATGGCTTCAACCAGGAAGTCCTTGATAGACTGGGGGTCAGAGAAAAACATCTTCTAAAAAGGTCTCCATTGCTCTAAAAAACCAACCATTAATTGTGGGCTCAAGCATATCTGGATGACAAAAGAGCAATGAATCCCCAGACAAAGTAGAGAAGACTAGACCTTTTCTAACTGTCAGAAAAGTGATAAACAGCGATTGATCTCCAGAAAATCCACAGGTGATCACGAAGTTATCAGTCCTTATGCAAAAGGACCCCCAATCATGCCATATCTTGTAATCTCCTAGGTTTTCCTCCCCTATGGCTTTAATTAGGAAGTCTTTGATGAATTGGGGGTCAGAGAAATGCATCTTCCAGTAATCTGAATTGAACTGCTTTGTACCAGAACTTGAGGTCTTTGTATAGATCTCTTTTATACTTTCTCTTATCCTCAAATATGTGGAAACGATACCAATTACCATGATAAATTTGTTCTATGACTATAGAATTATTTTTCGAGACCCTGTATCTTACTATAGTTCTGCCAAAGAGATCGTCAATGTAAATCTTTTTATTAGCTAGGTTATGTACGACCTTTGTCTCGACTTCTAGGCATTTCACCAAGAAGTTCTCTAGATCTCCCAGGCTGTGAAAAAAGATTTGTCTGTTGTACACGTTAGGTAAAGACATACTCCAAAATCATGGGGATTACTTTATCTTCAAACCAATCTTTGATCTTCTTCTTGGCCTGGGCACGGGTCTGCCCATAACCTATATCAGAGCAAAAAGATTCATATCTACTATTATCAGACCTAACTAGAATTACACAAAGATCAGGGTAGGGGACAGTCCTAAATCCATTATTGTCATACCCACCCATGTAGTTATGATAACAAAGTTCTATGCCAGTTTCTCGTGTAAATTGCATCTTACCATTTGAATCTAGATAACCCTCGGTCCAAGGGGAGTAAGGTGATTCCTCATATCCCAAAAGGAGATAAATATTAAAACCAAGCTGTTCGCTCAATTTGGCAACATAAGGGTATCCCCCCAGGCTCCAGATGACAAAATCCCTGTCTACTAGGATTCTGCTTTTTACACCCTCAAGGTGTCTGTTTTTTACACCTTCTCTTTTGATAAAGTCGGGGAAAGACATGTTGTAAACAGGGTCAGAGAAAGACATATTGCAAGATTAGGGGGGTTACTTCTTGTTCAAACCAGGCTTTGATCTTTTGTTTTGAATCCTCCGGGGTTTCATCAAAGAGTCCTATGTTAGAGAGTATTATTGTCTTAACTTGTTCGTAACGGGGTTTTTTATTTTCTTTTTCTACCCATCCTCTTGACAGAGTTATATAAATATCAGGGAAAAGTGAGTCATAATTAATATAAACTATCACTAGTTTTTTATCTGTGCTGCCTACTGAGCTAAACTGACGTGAGTAGTCCATTAAAGGCCCTCTAACCTCTTCATGCCTAGTAATCCACCTTAGATCAATCCCTAGTTGATCACTTAATTGGTCCAATTTCTCATAACCACCAAGGGCATCTACCAGATACTGCCCTGATACGATGGGGATTATCACAGCCCCATACCGTACTTTTCGGCACAGACGGGCCCAATGCCCCGTTCGATTGACTTAGGGTCGGTCAAAGTGAGGCCACAAATGGAACACGATGACGTAATGAACCCATAGTCCTTAACGGCAATCTCAAAATTATTATCCACAGTTGTGAAGTATTTGATGAGATCTTGCTTGGCGCAAACCTCGTTATTGATAACAAGAAACTCCCCACTAGGGGTAATCTTGCCCCCAAGAACATACCCCACCATGGTGGGCGAAGAGAGGTTGACCCAGCAACCCCCAGCATTGGTTCCCGTCGCCATGTAGACGATCTTGACCTTGGTGTCATTGGGACCCACTAGCTTCACCTTGGGCTTCTTCAGGCCATTAGCACGGGCCCTGGCCATGGACGAGAGAATGTTGGACACGAAGACCTGGGCTTCTACAGGTTTCTTTGATTGTGATCTGACATCCTCGGCAAACTTATACACCCAGCTGATTTGCTTGGGCGACAGAGTCTTTCGGTTGTCCTTGGATTGAGCCACAAGAGATTGGGCGAAGTCGCTGGTGTTTTTGGAGCAGAGGGCCAGAGCCTCGTCCCACTCAAGCTCAGTGGAGAACGTGGTCGAACCCTTGCTGGTGAAGAGAGTGAAGTGCTTGGTCATGGACTTGTGGGGGAACTGGTTTCATACTAGGCCATAGGTATGTCCCTGGCAACCCATGTCCCCATAAGATAATCTTATGGGGTAGATCCCATAATTAACTGCTTTTTGATTCTAAGCTCAGCCCTGGGAGATCTCTTAAAGCCATAGGGCAATATAGTAGTTTGGCCAGTTACGGGGTGATAAAGTTTATAGTGTTTAGATCCTTTGGATATTTCCCAGCCCAATCGCTGAGCTTCTTTGACAATGGGGTTGGATGCCATGGCTTAATAGAACTTGTTGAGTTGGTGGGAGAGTTGGCGTTTAGCCAGGGAAGAGGTCGTTATTATTAACCAGGGATCCCCTGGTCTCTTTTGAACCTCAACCGAGTAGTCCGATCTAACCCTTATTCGATTATATCCACACATTAGCCAGGGTCCTATTAGAATCTGTCGTTCTCGTAGTGTCATAGGAGTACCTCTTGGGGGGGACTAAATTCTGCCATGTCTGCCCTAGGTATGGCATTCCATGCTGCCAAGAGACCCGCACATACTCTCTGAAGGTTGGGGAGAACCGTATCTAATTTCATTCCGTAACATTTGAATTCCCACCACTCCCCATCAGCTTCGCCAATGACACATATATCTACTACTACTGCCCCGCCAAAAACTGGGTGGGGGAGAAGGATGAACTGTACTTCCCTCTCATTACATTCGCATTTTTGACCCGTGCTGGATCTTATATATGCAGTCCATGGGCAATTAAGGTCCTTAGCCTCACCTATGCGCCATCCCAAATCACGCAAGCAGTTTGCAAACTCGCCCAGTGTTTCTATCGGTGGATAAAAAGCCCCATAAAGGTCGTGGTTAGGAGGAAGAGGGTTAATCATAGAACCTTTGGTAAAAAGAAAAAAGAAAAAGGAGGGCCATACCCTCCTTATCTTGAGATCACAGACCCCAGTTAGCTTCCACAGGGACTCGATAAATAAGTGACCTCTCGGGGATTACTGGGCAATGGTCCATTTTCTTGATGGTGACATTTTTATTCTTAGGGTCTTTGAGCACCCCGTCGAATCCAACAGATTCCCAACGAAAAACCCACACAGCGTTTGAAAGAGTGTACTCCTTTGTGGACTCATCATATGACATATCCCCGGCATAGATCCACCCACCATCAATAACTAGGACATTGCGGTTTCCCGAGGGAAGAGTTTGCCCGCTACCCTCTGGGACATAAGTGATACCATTGATCGTAATCTTGGAAAGGGAAGCCGTGGTGTCTGGAGAGGACATAGGGATCAGTAGATCTGTTGTTAGATTAGGTCAAAATATGGGGGCTGTCAACCCCCTTTGTCTTGAGATAGGGACCTCATGGACTGGTCTAATAACCATTCCTTAACATCCTCAGCGTCAGTACAGTCCCAGCCATTGACAACCCTTAGTTTAGGAATACTCCCAGCAATAGCTATGAATAGTTCCGAGTACTGCCTGGGGGTTACCTTTAAATCAGACAGCGAGGGGTGATTGGCTAGAACTTCCCAGAGGTCCTTATTAACTACTACCTTTTTGTAATCAGGAAGGGGGGCCCAGTGAGTAGGAGGAAAGGGATGGGGCCAACGGGTAAAAGACCCATTCTTCTCTCGCCATACACACCAAGGGTCTGTGGTATAGGGGGGTGATGTTTCAGTGACTTTGATGTCAATGCCAATCACTACGAACATTTTGTTCGGACAGCTCATGCAGGGGGCAGTGTCAATGGGCAACCAGTTTGTCATGGTGTGATAGGGGGAGGGGCGAAGAGGGAAAGTAATTTAAATTCCTCTACTAATAACTTAATTTCACTCCTACTTAGTGAGTTAATATACCCTTTGGGATAGGAATCCCTCACACCGCAATCAAGTATCCAGTACTGGTTAAGTACACTATCGAATACATATGTAATCTTCTCTTTCTCACACAAGTATCTGAAATAACACTCCTTTGGAAATAGCCAGGTGTTATCCATGGGAAAAACAGATAACTTGGGCAACAGGGTTGTTGTAGAGTTTCTTACAAGCAGTCCACTTCTGTGGCAACCACCACATAAGAAGCAATATGATGATAACTGCCCAAATAACTCCAACTGCGATGGCTGTGCGATCGTTCATAGGCTGGGGGAGGGGGGGTCATACCACATCATACCATGGATGGGGTTAAATCTGGGTGTGCCTAGCCCTTTCAGCCTCAGCTAGTAATGCCAGACGTATTTTATGCCGTTCGTTCCAAGCTGCCCAAATGGGACAATCTGGGGCACTGTCACTAACCACTCTGGGCTCTTCTGGAACCAGCCAATCAGCAAGAGCTTCGATCTCAGCAGCATAAGTAGGCCACTCACTCCACCCAGACCTTCTATATCGGTCAATAGACTCTGCTTTCATAACCTCCAACAATGAGGGCTTAGGTTCAGTCAAGGTAATTGTGCTCCTGAAATACGATTCCTCTTTTGTTTGTTTCCCATTCATCAACAGCCTTGTGGTACAGATTTACAGCATCCCTAAGTACCTCTGCTTTGCTTTTTTGTGTACGTTCGGCAAGAGCTTCTATGGCTGCGACAAAATCGTCGTCAATGCTAATGGTCATAGTTGTTTTCAATCGGGCAATTTCTCCAATACAAGTCTAAGAGTTTGAATATGTTTTACTAATTTGTCATGGCAATTATAGCCTCTGAGCTGATCGACGGCATAACCATCAATCTCCTCCAAGGCAATAATTGCCATCTCTTTTTCACTGAGAGGTTTAGGGCGTCGAGCATTAAAAAGCTCGTTAAGTCTATTCTCAGGGGAGGCAAACCATTTACGTTCAGTAATTGTCTCGCCAACGCTAGCTAATTCTATGTCAGCTCCCCATTGGGCAGCTTTGGTTATAACGTCATTGAAAAGGAAATCTCCCCCATTATACCACTCATCTATCAAATGTCTTGGGGGTTTAATTGGGTGTTGGTTGTTCATGACAGGGGATCCTCGGTGACAATAGGTGGCATTTTTACTCCCCAAAGGGAGATCCAATCTTTGACCAATCTCATTGACTCCTCGGGTAATTCCCTACGCTCAACCCCAGGGAGTCTCCGTGGGAGTAGTTCTTGTATTGCCGTGACAAATACAATGATTTCATCATCTGTGGGGCCCATTGGTTCGTCAGTCATTTCAGTTCTCCAAATGAATTAAATTCTTCAAGATACTTAATCATGTCAGGTTGCATAAAATCCCAACCTTCGTTGATGTCTTGCCAAAATCTCCCAGTAAGGTTTTCTTGAGTATACTCTGGCACATTAAATACCCACTCATTCCACTCATAGAAGTCTTGAGAGTAAATGCCAAAAACAGAAGCGACCCAAAGTTCAAATGCAAATTTGAACTGAGTGAAAGGGTTAATCATTATTAGGCACTGGTTTAGGGGCGATCATGGCTGAATCCCGTGTGGATAAAGTTGATTGACGATCTCGTAAAGAAAGAAGCAGATCCAAAACACTGCCCAAGCATCCCATTTCATGGCCTCCCCCAGCGGGCCAGGGCGGCTTCAATGGCCTCCACAAAATCGTCTACGCCCGGAGTGCCGTAGACCCACAGGTCGGCGTTTTCTTCCATCCATGCCTTGATCTCTCTTCTGCTGGGGGGCGTCGGCCCCTCCGGCTTAGCCAATTCGGCACGGGCGCGGGTGACAAGATCCTTGTCGTGCTGTGGGTTGGCGACTTTGTAGGAGTGCAGTTCATTAACAAGCTCAACGCAATTAGGGGTATTCATCGGAATGTATCGAATGTCAGGCTGATAAAGTGATAAATCAGCATGTAGAGCATGGACAAGCTAAATAAACTCAGGACAGCTAGGAAAATATATGGAAAGTTAAAGGGTAATAGAATTAAGGTTGTGATGATTGACAAGGTAATCAAGTGAGTTCCTATTCTAGGCATTTCTTTAAGAGTTGAATAGAACAATAATTCACAGTCTTCTATTAAGGTCGAAAGGGTTAAACATCTCCAGGGTTCCCCTTATTCTCATTTTCTATATGGGCGGCGGCATCCAACACGGCTCGCAAACCCCGGAGGTGGATTTCATCGGCAGTGCCTCCCTCGGATCCACAGGCTTGATAGAAAACCTCTAACAGTTTCCGATCTAAGCCGGTATGTTCGGGGTCAATATAATCGGGTGGTAAGGCAGTGCGGTAGTTATCAATAGACCCGTCGCCAGGTTCTAGAGTTGATTGCAATTGACTGGTCGTTAAATCTATCTTTCGCAGCCTTTCTTTCTCATTGGGTTTGGCCTCCGATTGGGCCAGTTCGGTGCGGGCGCGGCTTAATGACTCGTCTTGATTAATGACATTTTTAAATCCACGCAATGCAAGGATATAAAATCCATTTTCATCACCTTGATTGTAATCAAGGTGTTCATCAAGGCTATCGGTTGGAAAAATAGCTCCGTCTAGTCGAACTAGAATCTCAGATTCTGGATCTACATTTTTCCAAACTTTAATCAGTTCTTTAACTTTAATGCTCATTGTTAGACTCCGGGGGGGGGGGATTAATCTCAATCACGGTCACGGTCTTTCCACCCCCTCCTGATTTTAAGGTGGTTGGGGCAAGTTATCTCAAAGATGATGTAGATTGCGATGTAGGCAAGGCCATAGATAATTGCAAAGCAAAATGAAATGTCCATATTGTGAGTTTTTATGGTGGGGTGTAGAGGTAAAACTTCAACTCATATAATTACCCTCCGGGGTCACACCACATAAGTATAGAATCCTCCCCTCTGGAGTAACCCATAACAACTCATTCTTTAAGATACTCCCGTAAAGATTTTGTACCGTACTCATCCCCTGTCTTAATCTTACTTGGGTCTTGGCTCCAACGCTAAACTCACCCTTAAAGTTAGCTTTAGTTGGACTGACTGGTGGATTAACAAAAACATCCTTAAGAAATTCCTCGACGCAGGTGTCAAAATTGTCCATGACATCGGGCGAACAATCTTTTGTATTTCTCATATCTAATCTCTCCTATTACGACGCTTTACGGTAATACCACTGCCATCACCAGAACCACTACCAGTGAAGCAGGTAATACCATTGCCCCTGCCACTGCCCTCTTCAAACCCATGACCAGAGGCAAAACCATAGCCAAAACCACCACCAATGTGATTGCAAAAACCACGTCCATAGCCATAGCCATCGTCATAGCCATCTCCAGGGGTGATCACCTTTGGTAAGGTTACGATTGGAGGATCCATGCAAGCCATTAGATATAAGAGAAATGGGGGTTTTTAATAGCCATGATGCTTTCCACATGGAGTCTAACAGACTCTCTCGCGGCATCTAGTGATTCTTGACACTCCCACATATGATTGAGAGTTGCCTCCGCCCACAGAACATAACGCCTCCTAACCTTTTCATGGCCCCCATCGGGCTCATTAGTAACAGGGTCATAGGACAAGCACATAAATGTGATGTGGGTTGGCGTTTGATACAAGTCAATGCTCGGGCCGTGGATTCCGTCGGACAAGGTGAGGTTGAAAGACATGGCTAGTGGGCAGAGACAATGCTAGCACTAAAGCCCCCTCCTGCGACGACTCTGTCTGTGAATGCTCCCCTTTATTCCATAGCCACTACCATCTGCCCAGCCATAGCCCCAACCCTCGCCCCAGCCATCGCCACTGCCCGATATATGACCAAAACCATATCCAAAACCATAGCCATTGCCAAGACCATCGCCATAGCCATAGCCCCAACCCTCGCCCCAGCCATCGCCATTGATATAACCACCACCCCTACCATTACCATAGATAACCGTCATATGGGGAGTTGTGATTAAAGGTGAGTCAGTCATGGTTCTCTTGTTTGTAGACTTTGTAGACGACGATAGGCCTCTTCAACATATTCCCGAGGACTTGAGGCTCTGTGGTTAAATGGCCAGCTTCTTTCAAATAAGTATTCAGAAGTGCCATCCATGCGAAGATTTCTCCCTCGGAAGTTATTTAGCAAAAACTCCAATAGTTCAGAATCTGTTGGCATAATCAGTTGGGTGACTTGAAGATAGATTTCATAATAACCCCAATCCCATAGACCACAAGGAAAGACCCTATGAACACTTGGAGGAGATCGTAAGAAGATGACATTGGTTTTAAACTCCCATTAATGGCACGAAGAATAGTGCCGAGCACATAGCCAGCACAAAAATAAACACAAGGATAAGGATAAGGATTAAGAGACATGTTGCCTACCATGTTCATAAATGGCACGAATGGCGTCCCCAATAGACCCCCTGTGTGAGATTGCCTGGTCCCATATAGCCCAGAGTTCATCCTCAGTGGCGCAAGGGGGAGAGGGAGCAGTCGCTTCATTGTTACCAATGGCCATTTCTAATCTCTCAATACGGGACTTCAGGTCGATAATACAGGAATCAGTGCTGTAGTCTTTCTGGGACCACTTAAGGATCCTATCCCAATTACTAGAATGGGCCATGGTTAGGAAGGAGGTTTGCTGTTGATGATCATACAAACTCCAAGGACCTGGTCATCACTCAAAGTGGTAAGACTCTTTAGACACCGAGAAGATTCCTCATCGCCTCTAACTTCAGCGGCTGCTGAGGCTAAGCGGCACATATCTCTCCAGTTTTCAATTGGGTTTTCCATTAAAAAACAGGATTGACTTGGTTATATCTCTGATTAAACTGTCTGGTCGGCATAGACCTGGGATTCATCCCTGGTGCGCCAAAAAACGTATGCCCTCTTTTATTGCCATAGACCTGAACAGGGTTCCCATACCTGATAACAGGGGAGGGCCTACCTTCTCTGTAACCCTGGTGGATGGGAGCATGGCGCCAAATAGATCCCACAGGGGGACGATTAAATTGAGCAGGGTGGCGATACTGGGCAATAATCGGAGCAGGGGCAGGAGGGGGAGGAAGGATAATCATGGTTGGATTGGAACAATGCTAATTGTTATTATTTTAATATGATTACCGTATTAAGAAAAGTACGGTTTTCCGTACCTCCATATTCTACTGGGCAGGGGGAAGAAGTGACCCCTTGTATTAAAACTTCACGAGAAGCTTAAGGATCTCTTTAATACATTCTCAAGTCCAACATGTAAACCGGCAGGGGTAGTAGTTCTTAAAGAGGAGAACAGGGGATCTATACTTGCGTGGATTTCAAACACGTAAATGGGGGATTCCACCACACCTTGGTTCTGAATGGTAATGGTTACATGGATATAACCTTCCCCAACTAATTCTGGGATAGCAAAGTGATAAACTAATCCCCAACTAGTCAAAGACGGGTATAATCTAAAACACCTAGCACCTAGGACAACAGATAGACTATCTGGGTCTATGTTAATCTCCTTAACTGTCTCACACAAAATACGGTATAGATTTTTTAAATCTTTGGTATATAAATTAGTTCCCTCAGGGGGGACTTTATTATTAAAGTTCCAAGACGTGATCTCATGGGTAGATTCCATCGCTCTTCTCCAGATCTTTAATAAGGCCCTCCAGTGAAATAACTATCCCCTGGACTTGATTAAGTAAATCCAAGGTACCCACCATGCTTTCTGGGAGAGGATACCACTGGCCCAGGGGTTTATTAACTGGCTTAGTATCTGGGTCGGGGAACATAGAATCAAGTGCGGACTTTATAATAACCTCGGCTCCTCCTGAATTCTCAATATCTTTCATTAACTGTCCCTGTAAATGTAGTAGGGACTCCAGGGCTATTGTTAGCGAGGGGTGGGTAATATAACACCCTTCATGGTAGGAAGGGGAGTATTTTAGGTAATGGGATAAATATTTAACAACTACCTTTAACTGGTGAGGATTTCTTATCCCTGTGACAACACTCATAAGAGCATCACCAACGCTAACATTGGTGATAACTTTGAGGTTTTTTTCAGACCATATGGCCTCCTCGGCAAGAGCTGTTTCTCTCTTCTCAGTGTCCTCCCCCGGCAAACCTCTAGGGATTGTTGCATCTATGGGGCTTGAGGGTAGTGGACAGGAATTTCGATTAAAAGTGATCTCCATGGGCATCTCGTGGTAGTATTTCATTTTCATGGGGTCAAACAACCTCCTCTTCTTGCTCAAGGTCGGCAATAAGGGCCATGAGGTACTCAGTAAACACCTGTTTTTCTTGGGCGGTGCTAGTTGGAAGGCCGATACGCTTCTTGACATCAAGATAGGACTGACCGCTGATATTCTCATAGGCGATCCTGGTCTCACGGTATAGAATGTTGATCTCGCGTTTAATTTCAGCCTCGGGCTTAGCTACCTTAATGGTGTGGAGATTAACCGAGGCCCGACTAAGACCAACATAGAGCAAAGACCTTTTACTAGGGGCTTTGGAGAAACTAAGGGTGTCCAAAAAGACATTGGCAATAGTCATACCCTGGGATTTGTGGCAGGTCACGGCATAAGGGTAATTGACATTTGTCCAATAAGACTTGAGATGCCGAATTTCTTCCAAAATCTCGTCAGCTTCGGAGTGGTGGGCATGGACCCTAGCCCTGTAAAGGTCGGATTGAAGCTGGGCAAAGAACTTCTTAAACAGGGGACGATGGCGCGGGGGGATGACTTTGATCTCACGCTCGCAGCCAGAATTGGAACGAATGATGATCTTATAGGCTTCCCAGGGGTACGTATTCACATATGAATACCGTGGGTCTGCCCAAACATCAACCACCTCGACCACCTCTCCATTGTATGCAACGGGGGTGTTCTCATACATCATCAAAGTCTCGCCCACGACAAAGTGGTCATTGGGGCTAGCATTGAGAAACTGAGCTACCACTTTTGACCTAATCTGATCATTAGCCTCGGATACACCATCGTTGGTGTGGCAGATATATCTGTAGTTAGTGGTTTCTTTAATAGTACTGCAGGTGGAGAGGATCTGATTTGCCATGGTCTCCATAAGCTCCCCCCTGCTATTGTGAACAATGACACTCTCACCACTGTCGCCCACTAGAGTCTTATCGGGAAAGTAAACCTCGTCCCTGTTACGCTCAGCGACCTGATGGATAACACCAATCTGTCGCATTTGCTGGGTGAAGTGGAAGTGTTCAGGTTTTTCTTCACCACTCAAGATGTCGTCTTTGGCACTTTTCGCCATAACAGCGGGGAGCTGGGCAAAGTCACCACTAAAGATAATCCTGGTATCGCTAATCTTGAGAACGTCGTAGTCCTTCTGGCCAATCATCGACACTTCATCAATGGCAATCACGTCATAGTCTCTGAGACGTTGGCCATTGGGAGCGGTGAATTGTGTGGTACCATCGCCACGGTCAAAGCCAAAACGACTCAGGAGACTGGCCACGGTCATAGTGGGAACCCTGTGGCGAATGTCCTGGGGGAGCTTCTCGATCAGATTGAGCCGTGCCAGGTGGGTCGGGGCGACGATCACCACATTGACCCCACGACGAAACAGCTCAGCCATGGCCATGGTCAGACAAAAAGTCTTCCCCGTGCCCGCCTCACCAGTAAGGAGAATCTTGGAGAAGTCCTTGGCAACTACTCGGTCATAAAAGGCGGACTGTTGAGCGTTGAGGTTAAGAGCGGGAGAGGTGGCTTTCATGTGTGTGCCTTTGACTCCTCTAAGAATAGCACGTCATTGGACAATAGGACTTAACATAGTCTTATGTCCCCTGACCCGAAGCATAGGCTTGTCTAATGCGCCTTTCCATGGCTATCTTCTTCAACCTGTCCCACGCAGGGTCGAGGCTAAGGGGCTTGATTTTATTAAAGGGCAGGATATTCTCCACCTCTCGTTCACAAGTGTTTTCGTCAAACGTCTCAAGTATAATTAAGATCACTGCGAGCAGTTGTTTAAGAAATACTTCATCCTTCCCTGCACAATAATCAATTGTGCACCAATCATTCTTTACCTTTCCAGCACGAACCCTTAAGCCATACATAACCGGATAAACTCCGATCTCCCACACCCCATTTTCTGAGACCCACCTGGGGTTTAGGCAGTGAATGGGACATGGCTCTGCTTTGGAGAACTTCACATCAATCAGGTGTGGTGTCCCTTTGAACATAGCACACTAGTAGGGGGTTGACAACCCTCTACCCATGGCTTAAGGTGAGTGGGTACATCTCTTGCGCCATGGTAAGACAAGTTTTTATTGTACTTGCAGTCAGCGGTTTTTTGGCTGTAATGGCAACGTTCACTGGAAACTGGTGGGTATTCATTACCCACTCTATTGCTCAAATCTCCTTCTACGTATGTTATAAAATCCATAGAAACTCCGTTAACTAATTCAATTAAGGCCATGAACACCTATTTCAAAAGAGTTCGCCAGCTTCGCAGTCAAAGGCCATATCTTCGGGAGGGCCAGGCCCACATGATGGCTCTTGAGGAAATGAAACCTGGGATTTATAGGAGAATCTCTAGGACCCCGTTTGACCCCTTTTACAGAGACGATAGGATTAACCCCTATTTGTCCAAAGTATCATCCATATGGGATGACTATGGCGACGACGATGATGATGGTGGTGAGATTACTATTAACCTCGATCTCTCTTGGCCCTTTCTCTAGGGCAATAATTTAAGCCCAATGTCCAAGGGGGGTGTACAGCTCTATCTCAATAATTATTATTGAGGAGAGGGATTTATAATAGTTTATTTTATCCTCGACCTTCGACCTATAGACTGTAGAGTCATAAATTCTTATTAAATGGCTTTCAAACATTTTTATCAACATCTTCTCCTCCTCTACTCCAGACCACCCCTGAATATCACACTTCCTCACATAAGATAAGGTAATTGTTACTAAAGGAGAAGGGATGTAAACTTTATTGCTAAGGTTGGTGACAGAATCTACGGGAAACATTACAGAGGTAGGATGTCAATAGCCAAATTCTACCACCCCTCCCACCAAGTTTAACAATTCTTATTCCCCCCCATGAGCCTCCACGAATTACCCCTTGAACAAGCCTGGTTGATTGAGTACGTATACTGTGAAAAAAGGCCCACTAATGACCAGGAAGAGTTTCTAATTACTAACTTCCCTGGAGTCCCAATAATGAGATGCTTATCTCATCACCCCCCTAGTTTTAGTAGCAAACAGGTGGTGGAGGAATTTAATGAAAAGTGGAAAGGAAAATCAAAAGTATATTGCATAGGGGCTAAATTGGTTGAGTCTCAAAGGGAGTTTGAAGATATTAGGAGATCCCGTATGCTAAGTTCATGAAACTATATACAAGAACATTCCATTGTCCCCCAGAACCGTGCTAAGGTAATGACTCATACACCCCGCCCTATGACCAGACCTACATTTATCATGCTGTGCGGAGTATCGGGGTCAGGGAAGACCACCTACTCAAGAAAGTCTGTGTTTGACTCCTATGTGAAGTTGAACACTGACGACTATCTTATGAAGATGATGGACAAGGAGGGTATTACATATGGGGAGTCTTTTAATAGCTACATACTCCAAGCAGAGTTTGAGCTTATTGAAAACCTCAAAGCCGCAGTTAAGTCAGAGTCTAACATTATACTAGACCAGCTTAATCTGACCCCGGCCATTAGAAGAAAGAAACTACTCCGAGTCCCACCCGAGATCTATAACAGGGTCGCTGTTTCGTTTGATCTCGATGAGAAGACATTGACCGAGCGTAATAATGAAAGGGCTAAAAAGAACATGGAGATCCCTGACCACGCATTACAAATATATATCGACAGATTCACTCCTCCTTCGACCAAAGAGGGATTTGATGAGATCTGGAAAAAAGATGAGATCAGGTATTGACATGGGAAAGTTACTAAATAAAACCGTTGAACTCATTTACCTGGCCGACATCTACGCCACAATGGCCATAGGTAAAATAAGCAACAAGTACAAAGTAACCCCCTATGTTGTAAAAGACGGGGAGAGAAGTATGTTTGACATCATTGGGGGGATAGATATGATTACTATATTCATGTCCCCCAAGCATATATTTTCAGTGTATAATGTGGGGGATAGCTACCCGTCTAGAGTTATATTTTTATCTGAAGATGTCAATGGGTCTCTGGAGATATTTGAATTTAGATCCATAACGGAGCTGGTGGCTGTTAGCTGCCATAGACCACTATGGTTCACAGATCCTGATAATATCTTCGTTCTTTCAAGTGCTGATGGGGGACTTGACTCTGTTTGTGTTAATAAGTTTGAAGACATGACGGGCCGAGTGATCTCCTTTTAACCGGTTATGGTATATTGGAGCAAATCATCCGAGGAACCACAGCCCCACTATGAATCAGTATGAATTTTCAGACAAAATCGACAGAGATCCTAATCTTGCCCACCAGGTTATTCTGGATTATGCAAAGCTAGAACTCCAGGCGATGACCCCTGAAGAAAAAGACGCATGGATTACGAGATCAATCAAGAATGATTTTAGTATCATGACTGGTGATGAAATTGTGGACATTTTGGTAAATGAGTACCCAGATTGGTTGAAATCTCAGCACAATGTGTGTATAATCTGAGAGAAAGTTCAACCCACTAATGACTTCAAGTACCCCCTCTTTTCTAGATTGCGATATAACCAATGATCAGATTGAAGCCTGGCTTCATTGTGGTGAGGATCTGGTTCCAGATGACGAGGGGGTTGTATTTGAACCCTTTGACGATTATAATGATGTAGATCCTTTTGGTGGCAGTGGGTTTGATTTTGGGTGATATTATGAAAATATATGGCCCCTATACACGCAAGGATGGTCGTCAACACATTGTAATCATTTATGAGAATGGTACAAGGCAGACAAAAAGCTATCCAAGGTATCTACTTGAGCAAAGCTTAGGCAGAGAGCTTAATGGTGATGAAACTGTTGACCACATAGATAATAATTATGAAAATAATAATGTATCTAACCTGCAGATTTTATCACGCGCAGACAATGCAAAGAAAGGTATGTCAATAAGAAAAGCCGAGATAGCTCCATTTGTCTGCCCATCATGTAATAAATCCTTCTTAAAAGAATTGAGGTATGTTAGACATAACAACATCAATCAGGGCAAAAAAGGCCCATTCTGTTCAAAATCTTGTGCTGGACTTTATGGGTCACAATGTCAAAAATTAAAATTCAACACTAGCTGAGTCTGTGCTACAATTACCCCCATGGCCAACTAGCCGAATTGGTATAGGCAACGAGTTTAAGCCTCGTAATTTCTCGGTTCGAGTCCGAGGTTGGCTATTTTTAGTCCCCCTGTCCCTACTATGGATAACTACAAAAAGTATCTTGAACAACAAATTATCATGACCAAAAGGCTCATTAGAAATAAGGCCAAGGCATACAGCGAACAAGGTCTCAAAGATGCACTTAAAGGTTATGAGGAAAATTTAAGAGAAATAAACCAGACTTGACCATTTTTGGTTTAAAGCCTAATGAAACTACTCATTAGACATGGCTGAACTCAAAAGATCCCTGGGCTGGCTCAGAGATTATCCAGATAGCAGAGACCTTAATTCGCAAAGCACATCTGTGCCTAACAAATTATCATCATTAGGCCAACCATCTGTGAGCCAAATGTTGAACAAAATCCCCACTATGCGCAGACCGTGAGGTTGTGGGGGTTCAAGTCCCCCTGTCCCCATTGTTAATTATCGGTTAAATACAAAACATGAGTCAAATATCTGTGGTCTTTTATGGAGTAGATGATGTAGTTCTTACCCATGAGTTCATACTTAATGATATACTGAGGGACCACGAAGTTGTCCAATGCAACCTTGTTAGAACTGGTTTAGAAGAGAATATTGATGATTTGTGCGACGTATTTATATACAACTGCTCTGACCCATTTAGAGAGAGTTACTTTGGATTCTCCCCGTCATATGACCAAGTCAAAAAGGCAATTGTCAAATTAAGGCCCAAAGTGGTCATACAGTTAGCAGATGAGTGGGCAATAGAACACAACGAAATACACAATCTATTGGCCAACTACTGTAATTTATTCCTCAGGCAACATAGGCATGGCAGTCAAATAAAGTTCTACCCTAAAAACTTACAAGCTATGCCTTTGGGCTATTTAAATGGCTATGTGGGGGATACTAGTATAGTAAAACCTATGAAAGACAGGAAATACACCTGGTCATGGATAGGTAATCTTAAAGAGGACCGGGTGGAGATGATTTTTAAATTCTTTTCAGTTTGGAACAACATTGTAGCATGTAATGGGCACTTAAATACTGAGGAAATGTATAGCCTATATTCAGAATCAAGGTTTGTACCTTGTGGTAGGGGGAACTCCTCTTTGGATTGCTGGAGGTTATATGAGGCCACAGTTGCAGGGGCTATACCCGTAGTAGTTGGCTCAGAAGAAGAAATTGATCATACTTTTAGATTTTTTGGAAAGATCCCCCCATGGATATATGCTAACACCTGGGACGAAGCTGTGGTCAAAGTCCAGGAGGTTCAATTCGACCTTGATAAACTCCAGCAAATGCAGTTTAGGAATATAAGTTGGTGGGAAAGTTTGTTGGGGTGTGTTAGAATCAAAGTATTGGACTCCTTGGAAGCCGAAAGGGTGGACGTTTCCCAAATAGACATAAAGGACGAAGAGCTACGAGTCCCCAGCCCTGTTTCTGCTGTTTCCTATACATAATGAATCAGTACCTTCTCAAACTTATACTCTCCAGCCTAGGGGTAGGTATATATACTCTTGGGGTTGTTGCTTCTATTCTCCATAAAGAGCAGTTGTCCTATGGGCTCATGGCCTCGGGTGGGTTTCTGACCATCTCAGGGGCAATGTTTAATGGCTCAGTAATTAAAAGAAAACCTTAGCCCCCTGGGATTGTGGTATGATAGGGGGGTCCCATACAACAATGACCATGGACATTGCCTACATTCTTCATTACGACACCGACTACGGTAAAAGTGAGGAGTGGAACTATAGTTATACTCCAACTGAAGTCTTCTCCACCCCTGAAGACAGAGAGAAGAGGATTGAATATCTCAAGACCCTTGTGGATGAAGATGGTGAACCCTTGGGGTATTCCTATATGAAAGAAGATAGAAGGGTAATGTCTAGTGAAGATGTAACGGTTGATCCAGAGAATGAGGAATACGAAAAATTCCACCTAAAGTCAGAGAGAGACCCTGACTACAAAAGTTCAATAGAATATGGTGAATATGATGAACACGAATATGGTAAGGTTTTGGTGAGACTTGAGGATGGTCTTATAGGGATAAGAGAGGGACATCCCCCTCAGTGATCTAATAACGCCCCGCCCAATAAGGCGGGGTTTTTAGTTTAAAGTCCTGTGACATAACTCATTAGACATGGCCGAAATTAAAAGATCAATGGGATGGCTCAGAGACTATCCTGATAGTAGAGACCTTAACACACTAAGCACGTCTGTTCCCAGTAAATTAGCCTCATTGGGCCAGCCCTCGGTGAGCCAAATGTTGGAAAGAATCCCCACACCACAACTATCTTCCACATGTGACCTCACCAGGTGGTGTTCTCCTGTTAAAGACCAGGGGGGAATTGGCTCCTGTACTGCTAATGCCGGTGCTAGCCTTTATGAGTACTTTGAACGTAAAGCCTATGGTAAAAGTTATGACTTGTCCAGGTTATTTTTATATAAGACCACAAGAAGACTGGCCTTTCTTGAGGGTGACAACGGGGCATACATGAGATCTACCATGGGAGCTTTGACGCTATTTGGCGCACCACCTGAGGACTATTATCCATATATCGAAGCAGACGTTAACGAAGAACCTGATTCTTTTTGCTATTCCCTGGCTCAATCCTTCCAGGCAATTACCTATTACAGAATTGATAGGCCTGGTATATCAGGTGCTAATCTGCTCACAGCAGTTAAGACCAATCTGTCCAAAGGTCTGCCTATGATGTTTGGCTTCACTGTCTTCAGCTCTTACGTACAATCTGAGACAAATGGTGGGTGTTTTGTTTTCCCTGCCCCATCGGATAGTATATATGGGGGCCATGCTGCGTTGGCGGTGGGGTATAATGATAGTAAGAAGATGAGGAATACAGCTCCAGGGAGCCTTGAAACAACTGGGGCTATTTTGATCAAGAACTCCTGGGGGACTGAGTGGGGCGATGGGGGTTATGGGTGGATCCCCTATCAGTACATTACTGCAGGTATGGCTATTGACTGGTGGTCTCTAATCAAAGCAGAATGGGTAGATACCGATAAGTTTGTCTGATAATATTTCTTAAGGTTTGTCTGGACCGTCGTGGGCTAAGATAGAGGGGATCACTACCTCCCTCTTCCATGTCCTCTTCGGTCCACTTTATTAAGAATGGAAACACATATTCTGTTGCCCCCAAGGGATCGATAGAAATTGAGAAAACCCTTCCTCCCAAGACCTTCTCCCTTAAGTCTGACCCCAATCGGGGATTTTATCTTGAGGAGGTGGCAAGTTTTACCTTGCCCGCCAAGGTATATGGAGATACTCTTAAGCTTACCGATAGAATCCTCCATACCTTTTCTAATAGGGAAAACTCCACAGGTGTACTACTTGTGGGGGAGAAAGGTAGTGGGAAGACCCTGTTGGCTAGGGGTTTGTCTATAACTGGGGCTACCAGGGGGGTCCCCACTATTGTAGTCAATAGTCCCTTTGTAGGTGATCAGTTCAATTCGCTGATCCAGGCAATCGACCAGCCGTGTATTCTTCTGTTTGACGAGTTTGAAAAGACATATGACAAAGAAAGCCAGGAGAAAATTCTTACCCTGTTGGACGGGGTATTTCAATCAAAGAAACTGTTCGTACTTACTTCCAATGATAAGTATAGGATCGATGCAAACATGAGAAACCGTCCAGGGAGAATCTTTTACCTGCTGGACTTTAAAGGGCTTGATGAAGGATTTATCCGAGAATATTGTGATGATAACTTAATTAACAAATCCCACCTTGATGAGCTAATCAAGGTCTCTGGGTTGTTTGACGTATTTAACTTTGACCTCTTGGCAGCATTTGTAGAGGAGCTTAATAGGTATGATGAAAGCCCCATTAATTTGTTGCCCCTGTTAAATGCCAAACCTGAGTATTGCTCTGGGTCTGACTATGAGATAAAGAGTATGACATTTAGAGACATTCACATTCCCCTCTCCATGCTCGACAAGCATGTTCTCATCAGTAGAAACTTTAATTTGTCTAGTGATGAGTGGGTTTTGATGGTTAGTTTGGAGATCGACCCAAGTAGTATTGCTTTAGAGGAGATGTTTTCAAATGCAACTGACGAGTTTGACTATAGCAGCGATCTTTTATATGACGGGATCAAAGAAGGTAAGGTTAAAATAGTTCCAAGGTCTTCTAGGTCAAAAATATCCATGGCTAGGTTTCGTAACAGAGATATACTTAGTCTTGGATTTGATGACGACTCTCAAGAGGATGATGACAGTGATAAGAAAGTCATCCATGGTATATCTGTGATCTGGGATCAATCTGACATAACCCAGTACACCTCTGGAGGGGCTAATTATAAAAACGAGGATGGATTTAAGATCGAGGTGAGGAAGAGCAGAACTAAGAGGACCAAAGCGGACAGTATTATTTATTGACCCATGTGGGGGGAGGTGATAGGATCTATGTGTCCCTACCCCCCTGTCCCATGTCCTCCATCACTCCTAACCGACAACACAACTCAGGCAAGCCCCCCAAGAGGAAATTGAAACCTCGCGCCCTCAAGTCTTCCAAACAATCTCTTCAACATTTAAAGAAAAAGCTAGGATGGGTCAAATGAACACAACCATGCCTGATAAAGATGAGCTTAGTGTGGGGGATTTGGTCGTTCTTGAAAAAATTCACCCAGTTGATGGTTATTATGATCGTAGAATCAACTTGGAGAATAATGTATATGTGGTAAGAAGTATTTATACTGGTTACACTAGGTACAGAACTTCTAGTACAACTAAAACAGCTGTCTGTTTGGAGGCAGTCTTCACACCTGGAGATTATACCTTTATTTGTGTGGATCTCATCAAGTTATGACCATGTGCTCAGAAATTAAGATTGGTGATGTCGTCATTCTTGAGAAAATACATAGTGACGACGCATGGTTCGACCGAAGGAAAGAACTAGAGAACTGGTTATATATAGTAAAAAGCAAACCTTCAGATTATAAAGGATCACTTACTGTAGAATTAGAACCATTACTTATAAGACATCCTGAAATAGATCATGAGGACTTTGTTTTTCTTTGTGTAGATCTCATCAGGCTATGACTATGGACTCTGAAAATTCTAAAGCCAACCACATGTCTGACTCCACTCTTGATCTTTTTGAAGCCAAGGCTGACCATGAAGCTGAGATGGCTATGTGGGCTAAGAAATATGGAGTGAGTCTTGAGTACTACAAAATGGAGTTTGACCCCACATGACTAAAGATAAATATGTTTACATGGGGTCCCAGTGCCCTTCCTATTACTTACCTCCTAAATCCTCCTCATTTTCCCCAGGTGACATTGTTACCATTAAAGGGTTAAGTAATGGAAGACTTGGCAGTCTTGATAATCCTGAGTTAGTCGGAGATATTTTTATTGTTGTCGAAATTTGCTATGCTTGGGGAAATGAGTCGTTCTCTTGTGTGCTTGAGTTTCTATTTCCCTCTGACCTGAATAAAAGGTTCGTCTCTGTAACGTCGGCAAAACTATGTAAATTAGACCAATGATGGTTTTCCTTAATATACTTGTATTTCTTTTCATCACCATTCCATTATCATATTGGGTCCGTAAAAGTGGGGAAACATTACTCCGCCATTACTACTACCTAGCACTACCCCTGATTTGCATAGTTTCTGCTCTTTTCCTTAGTGAATTCTACCAAGTCATTTCATTCCTTTTAGGATTTTTAATTATTCTATGTTTCGTATACGGGACCTCAATTTACGGTGTTCACTTCCCCAAAGTTAGTTCAGCTTCAATCGCCATCTCATGGGGTATTTCATGCTTATTTAATTATATGTTGGGGGATAAGTCTATAGCTTTTAACTTAGTGCTGTACTCTTTTATAAAAATGCTTTCCATTAGGGACCATGAGTGAAGAGTGGTTTTCAATAATTGTTTACAAAGAAAGTGGTAGAATAAAGTCAAAAACGTGCTTAAATGAGGAGGAGCACGTACAAACCCTACTGGAGTTCACATTTGGAGACCCCCTCAGAGAATACAAGTTACATTGGTTCTATGGAACCGACATCCCCTTCTTCTCGCCCTGGTAGGAGGTTCCAGATCGTCGTTGACGAGGACGACCTCAGGCTTCTAAAGGAAGCTATTGAAATAAAAATGAGATTAAATATAGGTCAAATCAATGATGCCTTTAACGAACTTCCCATAGAACATAACAAGCTATACTCCACTGATAGGTTTAAGGATTGGACTTTAACTATTGGTATCATTAGACAGCTTATATCTCAGTTTACAAAATCTAATGTTGATGGGTGGACCTCCAGTCTCTCCATTTTCGGTGACGAGGTCAAGCCCTCCTGCCGCAGGTCCTACCACTTATACGAGAAATTCAGGAAAGCCCTGGGACGTATTGGAGAGGAAACCGACCTGATCGAATGTTTGACTCCTGGCGACCACCCTGCTATCGTTGACGAGGCAACCAACTCATAACAACCGCCATGTCTACCAGCACTCACTCAAAATCCGAAACCTCCCCGATCACCACCATTGACCTCACTGGTGTCGATCTGACCGAAACCGAGACCCCTACCATCACCACCACTGTCCTCCACGACCCCAACGCTGACGCTGAGACCACTGAAGACCCCACCCCCCTTGTAGGCAAGGAACTACTCGATCTGGTCAACACCTCGGGCGATGACATCAGCCGTGAGGACTTGATTAAAGCGGCTGGTTACACCAAGGTGGCTAAGGATGGTACTGTCCGTCTCATGTACGCCATGTTCATGGAGGCTCTCCTGGAGGCCCAGGGGACCAAGCTGGGGGCCAAGTCCTCCCCGTCCAAGACTGGCAGCCGCATGGGTCACCCCCTGTCCTATGCCACACGGGTCCACTTCAATGGCAATATCATGGTGGGCAAGGCCTATGTAGCCATGCTTCCTGAGCACAACAAAGGCAAGGAGTTCAAGGTTGTGGTCAACCCTGAGACCAATCCTGGTGGCATCAACCTGGTCCCTGTGCAGGATTGAGACCTAGGTCAGATTTGACCCATCTGCCCACCCTACGGGGTGGGCATTTTATTGACCATGGTGGCTCAATCTGGTAACATAAGAGGGACTACCCTTGACCCATGGACTCACTCCGCGCTCTTGTTGTAAGCGAAGTCATTCTTGTCACTGGACTAGGCTTGGCTATGACTGTTTCTGGGATCCAGCCTCTCGGAACAATTCTGCTCATGGGTGGCCTCTCTTGTTCAATCATGTTGACTTTTGCCTTGTTTATGTTCTAATGAAGTTCTCAGTTATTGCCATTTCCCTGTGCGGGCTTTTAGCGTTTTTCATCGGACCTCGGATTATTTGGTTCTTCATTGGCTTCTTTCTGATCCTTCTCCTGTATAACACATAGTAGCCCATGGACTCACTCATTGAACTCCCCCTCCCAGCTGGACTTTGGTCCATAGTATCCTATGTCAGGAACAACGAATGGTACTTTGATCTTTGTATGAGCGGGCCCGAACAGGAAACTAAGATCGCCCTATTGCTATTTGATACCGATGTCAATATAAATAGTATTAGTGTCAATGGAATTAATCCCACTGAGGCCACTGAGGTTTGATTATGTCAACTGTTACATCTGTCCAAATGTGGAAGTGCCCGGCAACGGGTAAGCTATTTGATAGCCCTGAGGGGGCACAGAAATCCCTAAAGCTTGCCAAGGCCAAAGAAGCCCGCAAGAAGACAAAGGAAAAACAAAAAGAAGAGTTACTGAAGTTGATTGAGTACCAGTCTAATTATGTCCGTCTTAACGCGACATCATTTAATAATATCCCCAAGCTCATAGAAACCAAAGCCAAAGAGTTCTGGAAAATGAACTTAAAGGTGACTATTACTGGGGATTTTCGGAACCGATTTAATACTCGCTATTCTTATGACCCTGAAATTGGGCCCTACTGGTCAGCAAGGGTTAAAATCTCAGGTGATGCCCTGGGGGAAACCCAGACGGAGATATTAAAGAAATTAGGATGTGATTTAAGACGCGATCCCTGTTTTAGAGGGATGGTAATTGGTAGTACCTGGAGCGAAAACCCAGCAGCATTTAAGGGTATTCGTCTAGGCAGTGGTTGTGGTGGGTCTTTTGGTAAATATTCTTTAGAAATGGACGCTGAGATTCATCTATCTGATTTCCCCCTTATTGAGGCTAGGTATAAAGAGTATTTGGCTCTAAAGGGGCCGAAGGATGACTATGATCAAAAAGTTAGAAAAATAGAAATAGGCTCTGGAAGATTCTGCGAGCAAACTAAATCAGTAAAAGAGCAAAAGCTTATTGTTGACAGGGCGAAATCCTGTTGGGAGGCAGAGAGTAGTATTTACGAACGACTCAGGACAGAAGCTATGGAAGAGTATACGAAGTTCTGCATGGCTAAATTAGGCCCAGTTCCTAAAATGCCACCTGAATTGGAGCAGTGGTTTGGTTGATTGATTTATAGCCCCGTCTCATTAGGCGGGGTTTTTTATTGGCAAAAATATGGTATTATGGTGGCATAATAATTAACCAATGGCTGAACTTGGGAGAACTTGTAGGGTTTGTAGGGAGACAAAGGATTTCTCCAATTTTATTATTTCTCGCAGTAAAAATAGACCATTCCAACGTCACACTTGTAAGTCTTGTCAGTCATTACAAAATATAAACCGCAAGTTTAGAAGAAGATACGGTCTAACCGTAGAAGATTATAAAGGAATGGTTAGAATGCAAGGAGGACTATGTGCTATATGTAACACAACTGGGGGTAGTCGGGGGCTATGTGTGGATCATAACCATTCAACGGGAAAAGTAAGGCAACTTCTATGTAATAGTTGCAATTTACTCTTAGGAATGGCCAAAGAAAACACCTCGACTTTAACCAAGGCTATAGAGTATTTAGATAAACATCATCTAACATAGACATCCTTGGCCAAGTCCATATAAGTAGATCCGCTCTTATTCCAACCTCTCTTCACTTTATAGTTGGGGTCTTTCTTCTTATTTACCCAGGTCCAATAGTTCCATCCCTCAAACTTCACAAACATCCTGTCCCCTTCTACACGCTCCACAATGGCATTCCTAGGTCTTGCACCCCTCTTCATAGCTTTATAAGAAACAGGGGTTAGGGTAACCTTTTTAGACATAGCCATAACCTAAAGCCTAAACAAAAAGAACAAAAAAAGAGGGAGGCATATTATGCCCCCCCCATCATAACACATCCCAGGGGACCTGCGGCCCAAGGAAGCAAGT
>JACCDP011083993.1_pt1 | contig 25094 bp, 28 predicted proteins | sample 7445841 | NCBI WGS metagenome assembly JACCDP01 (sample SAMN15323441, study PRJNA562643) | freshwater metagenome | isolation source: river surface water | place: USA:Blue River Watershed | collected 2017-08-17 | reverse complement strand
ATCAGCAGTCAAAAAATACGGTTCAAGATTCCTTGATTCATTAAATAATGGAGGAGTCCAAGCTTTTGCCGCTGGTGGCGGTGTTCAATCTGGTAAGGGCGGATTCTACGTTCCTGGCGATTTTGGTGAGGGAGCTATTACTGGTAAAAATCAACTCTTAACATTTGCTGGTCAAAGCTTTACAGGTGGTCAATATGATCGCATGGGAGGTTTTGGAATGAGCGGAGCTTCAATTAGTCTTGAGCCAGAAAGCGCAAGATTAACAGCTTATGGTCGTGAAAATAGCCCAATCTTCGAACGAGTTCAGCAAGCTAAAGAAGAAGCTTTTAATGTTTACTTGGATCAACTCAAGCAAGAAAGCGCTTACCAACAGCAGTTAAAAGAAATTGATAAAGCAGAAAAAGAAAGAAAGAAACAATTGACAAGAGCAATTGTTAGCGCTGTAGTTAGCTCTGCGGTAAGTTATGCTGGCAGCAGCATGGCTGCTGGTGCTAAGAATGCAAATGCTGCTGCTATCGCTAGTGGTGGAAAATCCAGTTTCATGACTGGATTGAAAGGAGCTTTTACTGGATATAAAGGCCAAGGAGGTCTTGGTAATATTTTTGGCTCTAATGCTCTAACTTTAAGTTCTGATACTAAATTTTTAAATTCTATTGGAGTTAATTCTTCAAAAGATTTATCAAAACTTTCTTCAGAAAGTTATGGAAAATTATTTAATCAATATCCTAACTTAGGCAAAACTTATAATTTTGATTATAATACTAGAACTTATATACCTTCTGGCAGAGCTTTTGGAGGATTAATTTCTGGCGGTTCTGGAATGCGTGACGATGTTCCAGCCATGCTTACTGGTGGAGAGTTTGTCTTAAACAATCGCGCTACTCGCAAGCTTGGTGTTCAAAATCTTAACCGTCTGAACGCTGGCGCAACAGAGTCTCAGCAAAGTTCTGGCGGTGTTTCTGACGCTCTCATCTCCAAGCTTGACGAACTTATCCAGACCACTCGCGAAAGCTCCAAAGACAATGTTGTTGTCAATGTTAGCGGAATGGAAACTGGCGGCGAAAAACGCTCTGATGAAAATAAATCCTCTAACGATAGAGAACTCCAGAGAAAGATTAGAGAAGCTGTACTTGCAGTCATCGCTCAAGAAAAACGACTTGGAGGATCACTAAATAAATGAGCATAGACAGATCAAACTCAATGCTTCAATATGATCAGAGCTTTGTCGCTAATGGTTATCAACTTTCTGGAGTAAACTCTGTATCGGTTTCTTACAGTGTTCCTCTTGAAAATGCATTGACTCTCGGCTCTGTTTTTGGTTACAATTTGAATAACCCATTTCAGGCAGAAGTTACTATTAATAGAACTTGCTTGTATCAAGACCCTTTGCTTTCTCTTACTGGAGACTCGCCCATATCTGGTAGTTTCAAGTATAACGGCCTTTCCTATGGCTTTACGAGCGGATACTTATCAAGATACTCAATTAATTGCGGCGTTGGAGAACTGCCTTCTGTGGCTTGCAGTATCACTGTTTATGGAGAGCTAAAACCAAGCTTGGAAGTTCTTCCTTCTCAAACTCACGAACCAATTTTTATTCCTAGCCCAAGATCAATCTCTGTTTCAGGAGACAATACTTCTACAAATAGAGTCAAGGGATTCTCGTACGAGCTTCAAATCAATCGTCAAGCTAACTTTTCAATTGATAGTTATCAGTCTGTTGATGAGGTAGTATTTTTACCACCAATTAATGTTTCAGCGTCTCTCGACTTTGATGCTGTTAACTTTACACCAGAAAATTACGAATATTTTATCTCATCAAGAGAAAAGAAGACATTTAATATTACTATTAATGATAGAGCTTCTAACAATAATATTTTTAATTTAAATATTCCGAATATTGAGTTAGTGTCTCAGTCTTTAGATAGTAGTGCGGATAATAAACTATCCATTACAAACAATTATATAGGATACCTTGAATGAGTTTATTTTATAACAGAGATCGAAACATAACAGGCGTTGAGCAAATCACCTCAATGTTTGCGATTAATCCTAACTATGGATCAACAGTTTCTTTTGTTTGTAAAAATAATAAGGTAGATTATAACAATAATACTTTCTCGATCATGCCTTCGACGCTTAATAACGTCACGGCAAATTGCTCTTTTAACTTCACGACAAATGAAGAACAGGCTAAAAAAATAGTTAACTTCTTTGAGAGTCAAAGCGGTACTGGATATTTTGGCATTGCGGATTCTTCATTGATTTATCAGACGCTATATGGTTTTGCGAATGGTTTTGATATTTCAATGGATCACAATAACTTGTACAATATTTCATTGAATTTTAGCGTTGAAAGAAATGCCAGCGTGCTTGATTGGAGCGGCATGAGTTTTGTGAACTACTTATTTGAAGAGTGGCAAACTGGTAAAGCTTATAGTAAGTATCAACCAGTTTATTTTGAAACACAAAAAGACAACTTGATTAAAAATTTCTTTTATGCAAAAGAAAGTCATACCAGTTCTTTAGATAAAGCTCCAACTAACGAAGATTATTGGACTCAAGAATTTTTCTTTGAAGACGATCTTGGATTAAAGGTTAGCACTGAGCCAACTATTGATTTCTTAAATTTTAAGAATTCCTTTGCACAAAGGATTAAAAGTCAAGATAATATTCATGCTTTTAGAAAATTAGAATTAGGTTTTAAAAATTTGAGCGATTTTAAGCTCAAGTCAATGCTTCATTTCTTAGAGAGTCATCTTGGCTATCTTAAGTTTCAATTTAACTGTCCAAAGATTTATGACCGTCCTAAAATCTTTTATGCCGAATCTTGGACTCATACTTGGAACTATAAAGATTCTCATAATTTAACTGTCGCATTGGCAGAAGACCCGCTTGGAATCTTAAATCAAATTGATTCTCCAGATGTTTCTTTATTTCAAGATTCTGACCAATCTTCTATTAGCTTAAATGCATCATCAGAAGATGGTATTTTTATTATTGATTTTAGTGGAAAAAAACGAACAGTTGAAAACGGCTTATTTTCAGAAAATTGGGTAGGTCAAGGAAGAACATTAAAGCTTTATCAACAATTAAATTCTGTCTCTTGTACTGGACAAGATTTAAGAAAAATTTCTTTTGGAAACAGGGTTGAATTAAAAACAGGAGACTTTTCACAAAATAGCATTAGTGAAGTCAACTTCAATAGCTCAAAAAAGATTGAATATTTAAATCTAAGCGGCAACTTAATTAATAACTTTTCTTGCTTAAATGTTACTGGTCTTAAATATATTAATCTAAACGATAACAATTTAACTGGCGCAAACTTCTCTGGATGTAACAACCTGACTGGAGTATTTATTCAAAAGACTGGGAATGTTATCTCTCAATCTTCTCTTGGTACCATTCTAAATGGTGTTGGTAATGGCGATGGTATTTCTGGCACAATTCGATGCTCAGGCAGCGTTTCTGGCAGTTCTTCATTACTGTCTAAAGTATCTAACTTGGACTATAGAAAATGGACTCAAGAATATAGCGGTTTAAGCTTGCCAATGAATCCAAGTTCTTATTCAAATGGGGCTAATGTTTTTTGGTACGAAAATAGCCAAGCTCTTGAAACTGACGAATCTTATTTCTTAAAATGGTTCTCTTCAAAACAAGAGAATACACTTGTTCAAACTTATACTCCCAACTCTCCAGATTGGTTCGTTCCAGTCGAATCACAGATTGGTCAAAGAGCAGCTTTTAATTTCAATAACACTTATTTAACTGGTACTGGTATCTCAAATACTGGTGACTTTTTAGCAGTATTTTCAGTATTAAGTTTATCTGATAATAATTATCAATGCATTGCAAATTTTTCTGACAGTAAAAAATATGGAATTTTTGCTAGCGGAGCATCTTTATATTTTATTAATGGAACAGAGTTTAGTCAAATTTCAAGCCCTTTAAGTTTAAATTCATACTATTCAGTTGGTTTCGTGAGAAACTCTACTCATTTTACTGGTTTAATTGATGGAGTTGTCTCAAATACTGGATTAATTTCTGTTAGTGATTTGCCTTCAATTAAACCTTCTCTAGGAGCTTCTTATTCGCAAGATGACTTTTTTAATGGTCAAATAGCAGAGCTTTTGGTTTATAACAAGAATTCACAGCCATACTTAACAAATACTGGAGAACTTAATTTTCTTTTCAATTCAAAATTCGGAATCGTTGTATGATCATTAGAAGCAACTCAATAATTTTAGCCTCTGATTTAAGCCCTGCATTTTTTCCACAAAATGATTTTGTTGAATATAAGAAGGGTTTTTTTCCGCTTGCTATTGTTAACAACTTAAGCTTCGATGTTCAAAACACAAGATCAAGATCAAAGCAAGTAGGTAGTCAGTTTTTTGCCCAAGAAGCTCTTCAATATTCTCCAGTTGTTAATTTAAGTTTTGACTATATTAGCTCACTATCTTTTGAGAATGAGAATTTATTAAATTTCTTTTTTCGCGCTAATGAGTTTTTTGAATCGAATTTTAAAAATACAAACTCTTATGCTGCCAATTTATACTTTTTAGTTAGCGATCTTGAACACTATGATTTCATTAATAGAATCGTTTCTAAGGGAAATTTAAATGGAGTTGATGCTATTTGTTTTGGCAATTGTTATTTAAATTCTTATTCTCTTTCTCTTCCAAGTGTGGGACTTCCTGTTTCCAAAGTGCAAATGCAAGCAGTAAACATGGAAATGAAAAGAATCAGTGGTAACACTCTTGTTGTTCCCGCTGTGAATCTAGCGGTTGGCAATCAAGAAAGCGGATGCCCCTTGCTCCTTGAGACAGGATCATTTATTCAAAATCTGCAAAGACTAAATACTGCTACTGGTAATCACCCGATTCTTCCAACAAAAAACTCCACATATTTTCAAATCTCAACAGAGAATCTACAAGTTCCATCAACAGCTTTTGCGCCATTTAGTAATTGTGCTATTGATTCACTAGAGCTTTCTTTTGGAATTGACCGCGAAAACTCTTATGGTTTTGGTAGTGATTTCATCTACGATAGTAAAATTAAGTTTCCAATTTTAGGAAGCTTGAATGTTAATTTGGTTAATTTAAATTTCAATACTGGCGAGGGGACTCTCACTGGAGTAATGAAAAATGAGAGCGGTTATAATTTAGAGATGACGTTTAGTGGAGTTAATTCTCCAGCAAAAACTCTAAAGATTAATAATGCAAAACTTAATTCTCACTCTTATTCAATTGATTATTCAAACTATTTAACTTCGAATTTTGCTTTTGATTTTCAATGTAATGAAGCTACTGGAGTGAGTTCAAAATGGAGTTATGTTGAATCATTATCTGGAGCATTATTTAGTAATGAGACGCAGAGACTATTAGATGTTAATGGTAGTGGTTTATTTGCTTATGCTGGTGTGACTCCAACGCCTACTCCAACACCAACGCCTACTCCAACGCCTACTCCAACACCAACGCCACCATCACCAGAGCCTATTGCATATGTTTTTAATTATAGTCAAGATTCAGAAACTGAAGCTTGTTCATATTTTCCAACATCTACTTATTATTCTATAGCTTTAAACTTAGTAACTGGATCGGTTTTATATGATGATGATGGATTATCTAATTTAGCAAATCCAGGTTATTACGCAAACCAAGGAATCGTTTACTATATTGAAGCTCCTAATGATGGAGTAATTGCATCTATTAATGATTGCCCTCCTGCTCCTCCACCAACACCTTCGCCAACACCTTCGCCAACACCTTCGCCAACACCTCCACCTCCTCCCCCTACGCCATTTATACCTCCAGTTGGTCAATTTGAAATCACTCAAGCTATTGTAACTGAAGATGGTCTAGGAATTAGCATTGCATTCTCGGAATCGCAGTTTGCTGATTCTTATTCGATATATAGATCAGAAGATGGAGGATCAACATATGTTCTTTTACAAAGCAATTTATCAATTGGCAATAATCCTTATTTAGATTATACAGTCCTAGGCGGCGGCGTTGGTACTCCAAATTATTATACTTATTATATGTATTCAGTTAATGGATTTGACTCAACCACAACACCAGCAATCACAATAGGAATCGAATAATGACAGCAGAATTTATTTACCCATATATACAAATAACCGCATACTCGGATGTTATGAAGTCCGAAGATGCGGTTAACTTTGATTTTCTTTACAGAGGAGGCTTATACAAGGATTACAAAATCTGTATCCCCGCTATTAATGAATCTCCTAACTTTTATTACTACAGAGGAGACGGAGAAGAGATTTGTGTTCCTGTTCAACATCCTGAATCAAAAGGCTGAAACACAACATAGTCTGGCTGATTGTCTTTTTCTTTAAATTTGTTTTTAAAGATGACTACGTTTTGCGTTACTTTTTGACCATTGATTTCAATAGTAATCTTTCCTGACAAGAACTTACTCTTGCCGTTGTCCTTCAGCCATAAGCCCCCCAAGTTGTTTTGTGTCCACTTGTTCGTAGAAGAGTTTGAGTCCTGTGATGAAGTCTTGCTTTGCATGTGTGGGTAGTCTATTATAGCGCTTCTTTGCTCTCCTGTAAACCCTTTTGTTTACGGAATTATTTTCTGGATGAATAATGGCTCTAAGTTTTTTTGCGACTGTTTTTCTCATATTTTTTTAATATAGGTTTCGGAATCTTTATTGAATCCTAATTTTTTGTAAATTTCTTTTAGTCTTTTTGACTTTGGATGATTTTCTACACAACTAATTGTAACGTATTCAGCACCCCTCTCTTTCGCAAAAGATAAAGCTTTTCTAAGCAAAGAAAATGACTTTTTAGGATTCTTACATATCCAAAAGAATTCCATGAACATCTTCTTACCAAAGATAGTGCTATAGCTTTCTAAAAACATGATAACACCATTTGCTTTTTCATCTTCTATGCTTGCCCATGTATGCATTGTATTTTTTAACAAAGCTGGATGCGCCCAGCTATCAATTACGCATTTTGCAGAAATGCGTTGAGCGCGATGCCCAAATACTTTATTCTCTTCTTGAAAGAGAACGTCTAAATCTTCCCAAACCTTTTTGAATTCTTTTGGGTCTGTTATTCTTTTGATTGACACAAAGAAACAAGAGTTAGAAGCTTGCGACAGTCTTTAACTGGAATATCGTCAAAACTTTTCCAATCTTTTGCGCTTTCGTTTTTATAAGACTCGTCTTTCCAGAACTTGCGGAGCAGCTTGAGGAAATCTTCAAAATTAGAATATCCAGCTTGGCGGCAAGCATTTTGCAAAGCACCATGAGGTGTTAGAGCCTGAACAATAGCCTCGCTTTCCTCATAAGCTACTTTGTTTTTTGACTTATCAATTTCATCATCACCAACGATATGAATATTAAGGTAATTACGAACAGCGCGAACAAAGGCTCGGTTCTCAGCAATAGCCTCTAGGAACTTGACTCCAAAACCAGAACAGTTATCAGAGGTAGCATTTGCTGTGCTAGCAAACACTTGCGCTACTCCGCATGTTTCATAGTTTGGCATCCAGCAGATTTCACAAATAGCTGTTGCATACTTATCAGTTAGAGTATTGAGAGTGTATTGAACCGAATTGAATCCTCTAAGCCTTGCGAGTTCTTTAATGCCTCCAAGCTTAACAAGAAGCTGATGATCTGCTAATCCCTCAATAGTTTCTGGAACTGGCATTTTTCGAACTTCAAACCATTCCTTGTTTGGATATAGGAATTCAGGTTTGATCATGGCTCGCCAGTTAATTGAGCCATCTTCGTTAAACTGGTATTGAACGCCTTCAATAAGGCCGAGTTCGTTTCTTTTATAATTAGGATTCATAGATGAGATAATTTTCCAAGTCTTTCCAGAACTCTTTACTATCAATTACGCTTGAGGCTTTGTCAAGCATTTGTTGATCTGAGTCCAAGTGGGCTTTAGAAGCATAACGCTTTCCATTGGAAAAGATGTCTCTTTTTGTCAAGAATTTAAGATTTGGGATTTTCTTGAGTTCATCTACTACTTTTTCATTTACCTCGCTATCTTTTTCAATTAAGAAGTCGAAATAAAATTCTCTAATTTCGTTAAGTTTTTCAAAATTTTTACAAACTCCAAGTAATTTAATTCCTAAATTTTTAACTGATTCAAGATAATCAACCGAAAAAACTTCACAATCGTTAATGTCGAACGTAATTTGTTCAATATTTTTTCTTGTGTTTTTCAGAATATTTAAATCAACTGGCTTGTCAGTAATGATATGAATATGATAATTAGAAGACCATTGCATCAAACATGGTTCATTAAAATAATAATCCATTCTGATATTCAATAATCTATCTTTCAATTCTTTAGATTCGCCAAAGAAATTTGGGACGATTTCTACAAATGATGTGGAATAAGACTCACCAACATATTTTGTGCAAATTGATTTGCTGTATGGAATGTTCAATAATTCACATGCGTTTTTAACAATGTCTTCTGGCTTGATTGTGTTAATGCTTTTAGGCTTCTCTTGATAGCTGTAACTTGGTTTGTTGCCTTTTCTGTCTGCTTCAAGAATTCTTACTTTCTCTTTCGTACTCCAGTATGGGTATGCGTGTTCAGGATAAATGTGAGAATAAAGAGCAATGATAGGAATATCATAAACGCTTGCTAAGTGAACTGGAAAGCTATCAATGCCAATATGCAATGAACTATTTTTAATGATGTAGGCGGTTTGTTTTCTAGTGAAGCCAAGGTATGACTTATCCACATTAGAAAGTGCTGGGTCTTCTGGCCCGCCAATTTGGAAAATTTTATATCCAAGTTTGCCAATAATGCCTTTTAGTAGATCGAGAACTTCGGGGAAAAGTTCATAATACTTTGAGTCAATTTTGTTATCAACATGAATTGTGATGTATTTTTCATCAGTAATTGGCAAGTAATGAGGTTCGAAAATTGGCTTACCAATTTTCACTCCTAGACTCTTTGCATATTCTTCTACTAAATGTGACATATTAATCTCCTTTTTCTACGCGAATAGAATCACTATCTTCATGATGAGTTGAAAATTCCATGATTTCAGAATCTTCTAAAGCTAAAAGCCTGTGTCGAAGTCCAGTTGGAACATGAAAAACATCACCAACAGAAAGCTCCTGCATAATAGCTGCGCCAATATCGTCGCTGTAGCCATAATAAAGAACTACATTTCCTTTATTGATATAAAATGTTTCTGTTTTCTTTTCGTGATAATGCCAAGAGAGTTTCTTTCCCTTGTTCATAAATAAAAGTTTGCCGCAATAATCATCGCGGTTAACAATCCATTTTTCGTAGCCCCAGCCTTTAGGTACAAAATGAGAAGTTTTCCAGCCTTCTTTACTGAAGTTGGAGTTGAGTTCGATCTTTTCCATTATGATGATATGTAAAATGTTTTTGAGTTGTTACGAAAGGAAGGAATGCGATTTCAAAGTAACCTCGATGAGAACCTTGTCCTTCCAAAAATAAAAGATTATCAAAGATTGGAGAATATGGCAGAATCTTATGAACTGATGGATGCTCGTTAACAATTTCAAAGAATTGTGGCATGGTAATGAAATAAATATTATGCTCTGGATACAGTTCTTTCAAATTAGAAAGAAGAGAGTTAACCATTAGAACATCACCAGCAGATTGCGGCATTACTACAGCGATTCTCCTGCCAGCATCGTCTTTATCTAAGACATCTTCAATATCAACTTCCTTTTGTTCTTTCTGAGAAGCAGTTTGACGAAAATGATTATAAATTCCTTCCCTATTTGAATCTGATTTGAGCCTAGCTACCCAATACAAACAAACTTGACTATTCTTATCAATTGTTTCGCCAAGCATATTTTTATACAAATCAATAATCCATTCAGCATCGTCTGTAATTTGTGGATTTGGATAGTTTGGATTTTTAATTTTTTGAGGAATATTCCAATCCTCAACAAATGGAGCGCTGTCAAAAAACTCTTCTAGCTGCTTACAAACGCTTTCGATAGAGCAATTATCAATAACAAACTGTCTAGCAATCTCGCCCATCTTTTGTCTCTTATCAGGTTTCATATTGTAAACCTTTGAGAGTTGTTTCGAGATGCTTGAAGGAAGAGTTGAAGCTTTAATGAATTGAGTTCCTGGCTCTCTGTATTCAGCCCAAGATAAGGGTAGTCCACCGCTATCTTCTTGGCAGTAATCTTCGCCACATGAATAGTCAGTAACCAAAGTAATAAGCTTTGTCAATTTAGCTTCTTGAACAGGAATTTCTTGACCACCGCTGGTAAATGGGTGGCAATAAACATCCATAATATTGTAGATTTCATTCAACTGACTTTCATTAACTCCATGAGCAATGTTAGTTGTTGAAACTGATCTAGCCGATCCACAATAACCACAGTTCAAATCTTGACCTGAGAATGGGCGGATTTCATACTGTTTGCAGTTCTTGCAGAAGTAGGTTGTGTAAACATCTTCTGCCGCAATGTTTTTCTCACGCATTAGGCGCGGAATATCCCATCCTTCAGACCAGTGAGTATGAAGTAATAGCTTTGGTTTTGCCTGCGGATTTTGACGCTTAAATTCAAGAAAACCATCAAGCATATTAGGAACGCTTTTTCTAAGCTGGTTTCTAAAGACAAAGCCAATAACAAAATTATTTTGAAGCCCGAATTTTTGTTTTAGTTTCTTCTTATCAAGTTCAGAAAAAGCATAGAACTGATTTGTGTCAAGAGTGCCTCGGATTGTTTTGACATTATCATAACCAAGCTCATTCAAACCTCTTTCTGCGAAAGATGCCCAAACAAAATAGTTCTTAACTTTTGCAGCAGCATCAACCGCATCTGGAAGAATTGGCATAGAATCCAAAGTCGTCCAAATTGCAGAAGTGATGTGATTCCACCACGTCTTGTCCCAAAAACCATTGAATGCCCAAACGTCTTCAATACCAAGATAAACATCTGGCTTGAGTTCTTGAATAGCTCGATCAATAGAGAAAGCTCCATAGTTTGCCATTCGTTCTTTGTTGCCATCTCCCCTAATTGAAGCTAATACATTGGGAGACGGAAGTGAGCCGTAACTCTTCCAAGGCTGGCGCTGGCAATCTGGCGAATCCCATGGCAAACCATTAGCGAATTCAATTACTTCATATTTGCCAGTTTTATTTAAATAGCGCAGAATGTTTTTGCAATTCTTCCCGAAACCAGTAAAGAGTCGGGAAAAATTTGTATGAATTAGAATTCGCTTTTTTCTCATATTATACTAGATCGTAAGTAGCCTCAAAAATATCTTTTTTACATGGATAAATTTCTCCTTTAACACCTATAATCAACATGTCTTCGCGTGTCATTTTCATAATTCCTTCTAAAGTAGAAATTAAATATAAATCATCATTTTCGTGAGTGACTGGATGGTTGTTAAATTTCCATGACCAAGGCATTCCATTTTGGATATTTGCTCCATTTTGACGGCCATGCTCAACTAATTCGTCAAATGTAATGGCTTCAATAATTACTGGCTTTTTTCTATATTTCATAATATCAATCAACCTGTGCGGAGTTTTTCAATTCAAACATTTTAATTAAACAAGTTTCAAGGAAAACTCTAAGAGCTTCCGCTTCTGCTAGTTCAACTCCCATACCAAACTTCTGATTACCGTTGCGGGAGATTGAAAAAGAGAAAGCGTCAGAGCCGTCTTTTTTCTTGTATCTTGTCCAAGAGATTTGGGTTTTGTTTTCTTCAAAAGAGTGGAAAGCTTTCCATTCTGCGTATGTGCGGATAGCATGGATAAGACCACCGATTTCAATTTCGTTTAGTTTAATGGCAATTGTTTTTTCAGGGTTTTCGCGATTACCAGAGAAGGAACCATTCTTAGTTTGTTCGTTCCAAGAAAACTGCTGAATACCATTGACATAAACTGTGGGAGCGCTCTTGGTAGAAAGCTGAAAAGAGAAGGCGCAGCCAGTGTTTTTACTGTTTGGTTTGTAGAAGGCTAAATTCATATAGGATAGTAAAATAAGTGTTAATTTTATCTACTCTGATAAAAAATAGACCTTACCTTCTTTATGTAGATTATTTATTATCTCTTTTTCTTTTTGAGGTTTATGCAAATTACCGCGAATTGCATTGTCGTTATAATGATGTTTTTCAGTATCCCACCAATCAAATCCAATAATATCTACTGATGAATGGAATTTTAATAAAAACCAAATTGCAATTAATCCAGTAGAAATGCCTGTATAGCTTGGGTCTTTACTATAATTTACTATTTCTTGTATTATGGTATGAGGAATTTTTTCTAAAAAATTTTCAGATTTATTTTTATAATATTCTTTGAAATTCAAAAAAAGTTTATCTTTTTGTGGATCAGGCTCCCAACTATGAACAAATACTTTATCGTAGTTTTGATTCATTCTCCATTCATTTTCTTTATCTAAAAAATTAATAACATTAAACCAAATATTTGTTTTTGATCCAGCGTATTTTTCAAAATCGCGAGTTCCATAATTATTAAATCTCACAACTTTAGTATATGAATTTATTTTTTCTCCATACTCTTTATTTAATAAAGATGTACCATTTCCAACTATTAATATTGAAGAATTATTTTCAATTATTTCTTTTGAAGGATAAATGCTGAAGTCCGACATGTTTTAAAACCTCTTTTGACATGTTTATTAATTACAAAAAGATTATTAATTTGATCAAATAATTCTTGAGAATTTTCAATTCCTGGATGACCAATATGAGACTTATGACCATGATCAGTTCCCAGTAAAAATACACCGTTTTTATTAAGGTAATTAGCTGCATTTTCTAAAATTTTTCTCCAATTATATGAATGATCTAAAACATTCCAGCAAATAATAAAGTCACATTTATTAATTAAATTATTTTGCAATTCTTCTGCTGGAGCATTTATCAACTGTTCTTTATTGAATGTCTCCCAATAATGTGAAATTTGTTTTATTTTTAAATATTCTTGTAATAATGGGTCTATATTATATTTAATGCCATTATTAAACCATTCAAGAGCTGGTTTAGAACCGCATCCAATATCTAATAAGATACTTTCTGAAGAAAAAGAATCTTTAGAAAATTCACCAAAAAGTTCAAAAATATTATTCCATTGTTCGTTCCATTCACTTTCTCTTCCAGGCCACCTGAAATTAGAATGTTTATGATAGTTTAATTCAAAAGCTTGATGAGTATTTTTCCAATTTAAATAAGAATTATTTGATAAATCTGTTCTTGCTTTTTCTAAAATTTTTAAAATTTTTTCTTTTGGAAAATTTTTAGAAAAATTATCTATAATTGATTCAATAAATGGATGATTTTCAGTTTCGTAATTTTCTAAAGCTCCTACAAAATAATTGTAAACCCTATCTTCAAATGATTGAGGATAAGGGACTCCATTCGGGCGAGCAAAACGATGAACCCATCCAAAACTAGGTAAACATAAACACTTACCTCCTTTTTTACGAAATTTTTCATGAATATACCATTCTTCACCACCAAATGTTTTGAATTTTTTATTAAATCCTAGCCAAGCTTTAGTTCGACATGAAAAAACACCTAATCCCATCATCGGAATTTCAAAAGGTTCTCCATTTTTATACTGTTCTTTATCTTCTTTCCAAAAACCGTACATATCATTTTTCCAAACTGGATCAAAATGTGTTGATAGGTTTTTTAAATCATCGTTCCATAATGGGCCTTGAATAAGGTCATTAGTTTCTGGATTTTTTTTATAAAAATCTAAAAGATTTTTAATAGCATTTGGCTGGAACAGTACATGGCAATCAGTGCATATTGTATATTTTCCAGATGCATTTTTAAAAATTTCATCTCTAATAGACGTTCCTTTTTTCTCTTCAAAAGGAATGTATTTAGCTTTAGTAAACAATCTAAGAAATTTTTCTACAGCTTGTCCATGCTTGCTGGATGGATTATTATCTACAACAATTATTTCTACATCATTTTCTATTTCATTTAAATGAAACATTCTTAAAGCTTGAATAGTGAAATAAACACCGTCGTAATCATCAAATGTTGCCATTCCAATTGTCAATAATTTTTCACTCATTATAGTTCAATTTTAAAATTTTTATTCTCAATGGTTTTTGGCCTATCTGCAATATGTTTTGCGCCTTTTCTTTCTTTAGAATAGTCTTCAAAGAACTTCTTTTTAACAGGGTCAACTCCACCAGCTTGTTCTGCGCGTTTTGCGCTCATTTCCGCACTGTAATCAAGCATGTCTCCCACTGAGCCTTTCTTTGAAGCGGTGCGTTCTACGAACTTCTGTGCGCTAAATGCGTCTGTTTTGGTATCAATGCTAGCATTTGGGGCAAAGAATACTCTGTCCCATTTAAGACCAGAAGAGTCAACGAATTCATGAACATCATTCATTCCTTGAATCATCTCTACTTCTTCTCCAGTTTCGGGGTTGCGATAACAATATAAAGGCATAACGATATTACAAAAAAAGGGAGGGTTTTTCAACCCCCCCTCTATTTAGTTTTTAATTATAAACCTGAAACGATTTGATTCAAAGTTTTTTCATAAGTGAATGTCTTGCCCAATAAAAGACCAGATTCATTAACTTCTCCGATCTTCTTTTCAGCTTTTTCAAAAGCTTCAATAACTGATTCTTTAGACCAATCAAACATATTACCCTGATTGAAGGGCTGATTTGGCCTGAAAAATACGTTATCATAAATCGGCATTTCTTTATCAGGTTCAACCAGAATACTATTTTCTGAATTCGCCCAATCCTTATGAGAGGTAGCATTCAGAACAATTGACCACTTGCCCAAACAGGTTGCATTAAAAGATGGAAGATTCCAACCTTCTGCTCCTGAAAGACCTGTAAGGTCAATATCAATAGCATTCATAAAATCATTCACTTCTTCATTTGTTTTCAAATAAGGAAGAAAATTGATATTTGAATAAGCCTTTCCTCCAAGAGTAGATGTAATGAGGCTTTTCATCTGCTCTTCATTGAAGAACGGATTAGTAATGCAGCAACTCAAAAGATAATTTGGGTTATTGCCATACTTAGAAAGCCAAGTTTCAATAATTTTAGCAGTACGCTTTCTGTGTTCAAATTTACCCATTAGTCCAAAATGGATTCGATTTGAAAGATACTTTTTACCAGTAACTTTAAATGTCGGATCAAAACCAAGAGTAAACAGTTTAACATTATCACATCCAACCTGCTTGAATTTCTCAACAGAATAAGAAGAGGAAAGAAGCGTAGTTGTTTGTAACTGAGCTAAAGTCTTTTCAACTTCTGTAGGCTGGCTACATTCATAGAATGTGACGAGGTGCTGTTCTTTGGTTTTCCTATTTTCGCTACCGTTTAGATGCCAAAGTTTAACTGATAGAATATCCTTCTTTAGCAGAGAGAATCTCCTATCAATAGAATGCTGAATCCACTGAGAAAATTCAGGCTCAATTGAATGAGCAGAACCATCTGCATTATCACCAATCGGGAATAGTCCAACATCATATCCCTTCTTCCACATCTCACGAAGGAGATTAACGGCAACATTGCCGAATGAAAGAGAGTTAATGGGAGCTTCAAAAATTAATTGCATAAATTAAAAAGGAATATCATCTTCGTCGCCCTGAACTGCAACTGGCTCATCTGCTTCTTGAACAGCAGGCTTTGAGGCAGGTTTGGCTGGAGGGGTTTTTGCAGCGGTTTGTTCGCCGCCAGTCTTTTCGCTCTTAAATGCGAACGTGACTCGATCAGCAACAATGCTGGTCTTGCTAACCTTTTGGCCTTCCTTGTTTGTATAAGAGTCATCATGAAGACGACCATCTACAATCACGTTAGAACCTTTCTTGAGAACCTTAGCGCATGTTTCACCTTCCTTGTCCCAAACGTCAACACTGATAAAAATAGTCTTGTCCTTAGTTTCATTGTGAGCAATGCGGAAGGAAGTAATGCACTTACCAGTTTTGGTATAGCGGCTTTCTGGATCGGAAACTAGATTTCCAGATAGGAGAATTCGATTAATCATAATTTATATTTTTTTTAATTTCTTTAATGAATCTTTTGTGAATATTTATACAGCCTTGTATTGATAATTTTAACTTTTTAGCAATTGTTTTCCAAGGCGTTAATTTGTTCTTGTCACAATCTTTGTAACGCATTTGGATGATCTTTCTTACTCTTTCATCTGGACTTTTTTCCGCAAAATCAAAAATTCGATCAATTAGTTCTTTTCTTTCCAGATTTTCGAAAGCATCTTTTTCAACTAGATTTTCAGCTTGTGCGGCTATGTCAATGTATTCATACTTTTTTGTTTTGTTATGAATATTTAAACATTTCCATCTTGTTTCATTTCCTAAATAAGTGCTGAATTTTATATCTCTTGAGCTATCGTATTTTAAAGCCTTTTCATAAATAAAAAGGTCTTTCTCATCGAGAATATCAGACTTAATTACATTAGACTGATCTGAAATTGTTTGGTTCACCATTTGGGTATAAATTCCCGAATGACGAGCAATTAATTCCTTTAAGCAGTCTTCGTCTTGGTCTTCTTTGATCTTTTGGATAAGGGATAAGTCGTCTGCCATTTTTGAATTTCCTCCATTCCGAAACAGGCTTGGAAAAATGCATAACAAAAATCGGTCATTAGTTTTTTATCTAAATCTCCAAATGTCTGCCAAACAAAACATGGATCACTTAATCCAGCCACAATCGGGTCGTTGATTTTTTCCTGTTCATTAGCTGGCGGAACAGTTTCGCCAGAATCAAGAGTTCTTGAAATATGAATCAAAAGACCTCCATTGTCTTTAATCCATTTAGCCTCGTTCTCATATCGAATATCAGATACAATCATGATTTCTCCATCATGACGAAGCTTTTCTAAAGCTTTAATCCAACAATCTTCATCAAGCTTTCTCCTCATTTCCGTTCCATAGAAAACAAGAAAGGGTCTGATGATTTTCTTTTCTTCATCGTTTGTTGTAAAAGGGTCAATGCCGATATTCTTCTTCAAGAAGTTTCTGCATTCATGTTTCAAAGCATCAGCTAATGCATAACGCTTTGCCTTAATTCCAAACTGTTTAAAGATTTCTACGAAGCCATTGGCAAGAGTATCTTTGCCGCTTCGTGCCACTCCTGAGATTCCAATAATCATAGACCAGTACTTCCAAAGCCTCCTTCGTTTCTTTCTGACTCTCCAAGATTTTCAACAAGCTCAATCAATGGATGAAAATGCTGTTGAAAAACAAGCTGACAAACTTTGTCGCCCTTTTGATAAATTTTATCTGAATTAACCATTCCACAAACATTTCCCATTTGTGAAACCTTTAAATCTTCTGGTTGAAACAAGTATTTAAATCTAACTTTTACATTTCCTCTGTATCCAGAGTCAACAACGCCGATAGAGTTGCAAAGAGATAAGTTATACTTGCTAATGCTAGACCTTGGGAACACCAAGGTAAATACATCGCTTTGGCTAGAATTGACTGGTTGAAAACCATCAATCTTGATCATCAAATCGTATTCGATATAGTCAATGCTTTTCCAGTATCCTTCTGGATTCTTTTTGCCAACAATTACTGGTTCAGAAGAAGCAATAACATCATATCCAACATCTCCTTCCTTTGCTGGGTCAGAGATTGCCATCTCTTCGTCAACAATGAAAACGTATGGGGGTAAATTACTCATTTGCGGGAATCAAATCTTTAGCAAGTTCATGAAAGCCTGCATCGGCCAGAACTGCTGTTGAAAGAAAATACGTTGCAGATTCAAAATCTTCAATAATTTCTTGACAAGAAATTAGAGTTCCAACAGTGAAGTTCGGTTCATCTTGAACCACGAAATGCTCAAGAGCTTCTGTCATTGCTTTTGCAGAAGCTTCGCTGGCGTCTTCGGCATTGACAACTGAAGACCATCCGCCACTCTGACACAGGTAAAGTTTCTTTCTTGAATTTGGAGGTAAAAACATAAGTTTAAGGTAAGCTAGGAAAATGTTCTGTCAAGAACTTTTTCTATTTATACGGAAAAGAATTATAAGAACATTAAGTATAAATTTTATATTTTAAGTACTTCGATATTCTCCTTGCGAACGCAGAGGGGTACGAGGGGAGGGAAACCATTCTTTCAAACTTTTTTCAGAAATTTTTCAATAATGCAAATTCTTTGTTTTAGTGTTTCAAAAAAGAGCATCTTTTCTCAAAAGCTTCTTGACCAAACAGCCTTCGAAGTGTAATATATCGGTATGACAAATTCAGACTTTCCCAAGACCATTTTTGACGAACAAATTGCCCGCAAACCAGACAAATACCCTTGGGCGCAGGAGTTCATTTCTGCAATGCATGAGGGCTTTTGGACACATAAAGAATTTAGCTTTTCTAGTGATATTCAAGACTTTAAGGTAAATCTTACAGAACAGGAGAGGGAAGTGATCATTAGAACGCTATCTGCTATCGGCCAGATTGAAGTTGCGGTTAAGAAGTTTTGGGCAAAGCTTGGCGACAATCTTCCACACCCCAGCCTAACTGATCTAGGATACGTCATGGCTGGCGTTGAAGTTATTCACAACAATGCTTATCAGCGTCTTTTGGAAGTTCTTGGCATGGAAGATGTTTTCGAACAGAATCTTAAACTTGATGTTGTTTCTGGTCGCGTTAATTATCTTCGCAAGTATAACCATAAATTCTATAAAGACTCCCATAAGCAGTATGTCTATGCGCTAATCTTGTTTACTTTGTTTATTGAGAATGTTTCACTGTTTTCTCAGTTCTATGTTGTTCTGTGGTTCGGTAGGTTTAAGAACGTACTCAAAGACACTACTCAGCAGGTTACATATACCAAAAACGAAGAACTTATCCATGCTAAGGTTGGCATGAAGCTTGTGAATACTATTCGCAAAGAATGTCCAGAGCTTTTTGATGAAGAGCTTGAAGCCAAAATTCTACATGAGGCAGAAGAAGCCTTCAAAGCCGAAAGCAAGATCATTGATTGGATTGTTGGAGACTGGCAAGATAAGAGAATTTCTGCTGATATTTTGAAAGAATATATTAAGAGCAGAATCAATGATTCTTTGAAAGAAATTGGCTTCAATCAGTTATTTGATATTGACAAATCTATGGCGCGAGATTATGAGTGGATGGATGAAGAAGTCTTAGCTAATAATGCTGTTGATTTCTTTTATCAGCGTCCAACAGATTACTCCAAAGCAAATAAAACTTTCGAATTAGAAGATTTAGTTTAATATCAACATGAGCAAATACTACTGGTTAAATGAAAAGTCTCGCGAATTTCTTTCTCGCGGGTATGTTAGAGAAGGTCAAACAGCAGAGCAGAGAGTTCGGGAAATTGCCGAAGCTGCTGAAAAGTATTTAGGTATTGCTGGCTATGCAGATAAGTTTGAGGATTACATGTCCCGTGGTTGGTTTAGTCTATCATCTCCTGTTTGGGCTAATTATGGCCTAGAGAGAGGTCTTCCTTGCTCATGCAATGGTTCATTCATTGATGATACAATGGAAAGTATCTTGTATAAGAATGCTGAAATTGGAATGATGACTAAAAACGCAGCAGGAACATCTGCGTATTTTGGCAAAATTCGTCCTCGCGGAGCAGCTATTAGTTCAGGAGGAACTTCCAGCGGTGCTGTGCATTTCATGGAACTCTTCGACAAGGTTTCTAATGTTGTTTCTCAGTCTAGTGTTCGTCGCGGTTCAATGGCTGCGTACCTCGACATTGACCATCCAGACCTTGAAGAGTTCCTTCGTATTCGTGGTGAAGGTCATCCTATTCAAGATTTGAGCATTGGAGTTTGCGTTTCTGATGAATGGATGGAAGGTCTTCTAAACAAGGACAAAGAGAAGCTAAAGATTTGGGGCGCAGTAATTAAAAAGCGTTTTGAAAGTGGCTACCCATATATTCATTTTACTGGCAATGCAAATAAAAATGCTCCAAAGGTTTATCGCGATAAAGGCATCAAAATTTACGCATCCAATCTCTGCAATGAAATCCAACTATCTTCTGACTCTGAAACCTCTTTTGTTTGCGTTCTTTCTAGCATTAACCTCCTTCACTATGAAGATTGGAAGGATACTGACGCTGTTGAAGTTCTAACTTATTTCCTTGATACTGTAACGGAAGAATATATTCGCAAGACTCAGAATATGCCATTCATGTCTGCTGCGAATAAGTTTGCAAGAGAACAGCGTGCTGTTGGTCTTGGAGTTCTTGGTTGGCACTCTCTCCTACAGAGCAAGATGATTGCTTTTGAAAGCATGGAAGCTAAAATGCTCAACGCTCAAATCTTCAAACTCTTGGATGATAAGAGTCTTGTTGCAAGTAAAGAACTTGCTGAAAAGTATGGTGAGCCAGAACTTCTTAAAGGATATGGAGAGCGCATGGTAACAAGAATCGCCATTGCCCCAACAACTTCTTCTTCATTTATCCTTGGTCAGGTTTCTCAAGGAATTGAGCCTCAGAACTCAAACTATTATGTAAAGAAACTCGCAAAGGGATCATTTACTTACAAGAATCCTTATCTTAAAAAACTCCTTGAAGAAAAGGGTCAAGACTCACAAGAAGTTTGGAAAAGTGTTCTTGAAAAAGGCGGCTCAGTTCAGCATTTAGATTTCTTGTCTCAAGACGAGAAAGACGTATTCAAGACCTTTGGAGAAATCTCCCAAAAGGAAATCGTTATCCAAGCTGCTCAAAGGCAAAAGAGAATTGATCAAGGACAAAGCTTAAATTTAAACATTCCGCCTTCTGCAACTATTGGAGAACTTAGTAAACTTCTAATCTTTGGTTGGGAAAATGGAATCAAGGGATTCTATTATCACCGTTCTAGCAATCCAAGTCAAGTTCTCGCTCGGTCACTTAATGAATGCAAATCCTGTGAGGCTTAACAATTTACTAGATATTTTTTAATTTTTAAGTGTAAAAATAGATCATGGAAGTAGATTTCTCTCAACAAATTTCTGAAAGCAAAAAAAGATCAGGGCCAAAAAGTTCTGCTCAATCACCAGCTCAAGAAGAAGAAAAGAAAAAGGGTTCAAAAATTAACGAACCTGGCTCTGCTGGCACGAAACCAGACGCGAAAGAGCGTGCTGAAAAAGCACTTGAGAGAGAAGACGAAAAAGAACTCATTAAAGCTGAAATTACATTTAATGATAAAATCATTAAATCTTTAAAAAAGAAAGTAGAAGAGCATAACTCTAAGCACGATAAAAAGGTGAGTCTTTCTCAATTAAAGAAAGTATATCGCCGTGGTCTTGGAGCTTTTAGCTCAAGTCATCGCCCTGGCAAAAGCCGTCAACAATGGGCAATGGCTCGCGTTAATACATTTCTTAAAATGATGCGTGGAGAAAAAGTAAAAGATGCCTATAAAGCTGCTGATGGCGATATTGCCAAAGGTTCAGAAGCTTTTGATCATAATCACTTATATGATGCTTATGAAGATGTTGAGCTTCATTTGGCCCATATTCACTTGGTTGAAGCTGGCATCTCATTTGATGAGATGAATATCTTTAATGAAGATATTGATTATACAGAAGCGGAGAAAAAGACACTAAATAAACCATTTAGACTACCTTCAGGTTCTAATAAGAAATTTGGCGTTTATGTCAAAAACGATAAAGGTAATACTGTGATGGTTAAATTTGGCGATCCTAATATGGAAATCAAAAGAGATGATCCAGAAAGGCGCAAAAATTTTCGCGCTCGTCATCAATGCGATACTAACAGAGGTCCAAAATGGAAAGCAAGATATTGGGCTTGCTACTTATGGTCTAAAAAACCAGTATCTAAACTAACAGCAGAAGAACTTAATTCTCTTGACCCTATTGAAATTTTTTACATTAAACAAGAAGTCAGAAATGATCTAATTGCAAGTCAAGATGAACAATTTATTAGTGAAGATAGTTTACCAACCCAAGAAGATTTATTAATAATTAATCCTATTCTTCAAGAAGTATATTGTATCGAAGAAGAATTAGGTTTTTAATAGTTGGTAGTTTGGAAATTTAGGAGACGAGCATTTTAATAAAATACTTTTATGGTTAGAATTTAATTTCTCAGCCGCTTCTCTGGCTGAGTTATAAATCTGATCATCTATTTTTATTTTAAAGCCTCTAGATTCTCTCATTTTCCTTTTCGTTTCATCAGAATGATGAGTAATTAATCCATTTGGGTATAATCTTTTACCATTTTCTCTTCTTTTTTGCCTTAAATCTTCTTTTAAAGCAGCTTTTCTAGTTTCATTAATCTGACGTTGTCTAATTTCTTCCCTATAAGGGTGATTAGAAATAATATCTCCTCCAGAAGCATGTTTGTTAATATTTAAGCTATTGGGGTTTGCGTCCAAAAAATACTGTTCCTTTTCCCTAATACATTCCTTATCGCACTGCAATAAAATACTAAATTGCAAATTTGTCTCTCCATATTTATCATATATTCTTTGAAGTAAAATATTACTATGCTTACTATTGCGTAATTGACTTAAATGTCTTTTCCATCTTTGTTTAATATTAACTGAACTTCCTATATAAATTTTATTATCTATAAGACTAGTAATTTGATAAATGCCAATCATGTAAAATATATACACGAAGATGTGGGATTTGGGAACAATTTAAGCTAGAATAACTAATTCATTAACGTATCATCTTATATAGATCGTACGTTACTATGTTTAGTATTTATCATTCCGCTTTTAACTTAATTAAGCATGGTTTTGTTGGCTGGCAGCAAAGCGTTCAAAATTCTTGTCAGTTTGCAAATGAAGTAATTATTGCTGTAAATACATCAGTTGATGGCACTAAAGAAGCTATCAAAGAAACATTAAAGGAATTTAATAACTGGAAAATTATTGAAACAAATTTTAGCTATCAAGACCCTTGGCTAGATGGTAAGATAAAGAATGAAGCTTTGCAAGCTTGCACTCAAGATTTTAAAATTCAACTCGATCTTGATGAGTATATTCCACTTTGGCAAAAACCAATTTGGGAAAATATGGCAATGCAAATGGCATTTCATCCGTGCCAGTGCGCAGCAGTAGCGTCAGTTAATCTTTATAAGGATTGGAATCATTTAGCATCTATCACTAATAAACAATACTTTCATAAAGGACAAGCATATAGAGCGCCTTCTATAGCCGCAAGAAAGCAAGATGGCACTATTAATACAAAGATGAGTGATGGCTGTGATTTGGTAGATTCAGTAGGTAATTTTGTTTCTACAATTGGAACTCCAAACGATCAAAACATTCTTGAACAAAATGTTGCTCCATTTGTTGTGCATTTTGGTTATGTTGATCTTGATTCTCGACTAAAGCGTAATCATGAATTCTGGCACGAACAGTGGTATGTAGAAGGCGGTGGGCAAGAACCAGCACATAAAATACACATGAAACACGAAGACTTTGATCAGCAATATATTAAACATAATTTAAAACTATGATTCAAGAATTAATTAACGAATTAAGACCCTATTCTCTTCCATATAAATTAGTTAGAGTTGGTAATCCAATTAGAGATGGTGGATATGGATTATATGAAAAATTTACGCTAGAAAGCGATGCTGTTTATTCTTTTGGTGTTGGTGAACTTCCAGAACAAGTTGAATTTGATAGACAAATGGCTTCTTTAGGAAAGAAAGTCTATATGTATGATTATAGCGTTGATGGCCCACCTATTAATCATGAAAATTTCTTTTTTCACAAAGAATTCGTTTCTTCTACAAATGCTTATGAATTTTTAAAAATTAATGGAGACTTGGATAAAACTAATTTATTAGGCCAAATTGATATTGAAGGTTCTGAATATGAAATGCTCCTAAACGTAGATAAGAATTTTTTTAATCATTTTTCTCAACTTTGTTTAGAGTTTCACAAGCTTAATGAGGTAAAAAAAGAACATATCGAAACATTTAAAATGTTAAATGAAAGATACTATTTATATCATATTCATGCAAATAATCATACTGATGTATTTGATGAATCAAATACAATTCCAGAAACTTTAGAGCTTTCTTTTTTAAGAAAAGATAAGGTTAATGGTATTATCCCCCTTTTTGATAAAAAACCTAGTCCAACCCTAAGTGTAGATAGACCTTGCTGTCCTTGGAAACCTGAAATATTTTTAGATTGGTGGTGTAAAGATGATTGAAGATATTATTTTTCAACATTATAAAACTAAAACCAGTACTAAGTCTAGGCTGATTGATTTAAAACAAATTCAATCAGCCTTACATTTAAATCTTACTACTTGCAATATTGGTATTGGAGATGCTGTTATATTAACAGCTCTTACCAATGATAAATCTAAAAGTCTAAATATTTATTCAAATAATAGACATTGGAATACTTTGACAAAGTTTAATAAAAATTTAAATAAAGAACATAGCAATGATGTCTTTTTAAGAACAGAATTATTAGAATTTTATGATATTGGGAATGGTCATCTAGCTCAAAGATTGCAAAGAGCTATTGGACTAAAAGTTGAGAGTCTTCCAAGACCATATTTATTTACAGATAACTCTTCTAAAAAAAATAAAATAGCTTTGCATTTTTCAACTGGAGCGAGTGCTTTTGATTTAATTCAACATGGATTTAAAAATCCAAGACAGCTTTTAGAAGAATCAAAAAATATTATTAGTTCATTTATACAAAATACTAATTTTGAATTTATTGAATTCGGCGAAAAACAAATTTTTCCATACGAAAACGTAGAAAACGCTACTAATTTAACTGTAGAAGATAGTATTAAAAAATTAGCAGAATGCGAATTTTTTATCGGGTTAAATAGCGGTTTTATGAATATTGCTGCTGGATTATCTATTAAATCTATAATAATTGTTAATGTACCAAATGTTAATAATTTATTTTTACCAGTTTTAGTTGATTGTGGTTCAGAAGATATGAATTGGCTTTACCCACAAAATGTACATTTATTTCAAAATGGTGAAAATCCATTAGTACCAAAACTATCTCTTGATAATTTATTAAAAGCAATCAATGGAGAAGTTTACCCATTTTGGGATTCAAAATATTTAGATTTAATTTATGATCACAATTTTAGTAGATGAAGGATATGCTTATGATTACTTAGCTATTTTAGCGGTCAAAAGCAAAAAACT
>JACCDP010279274.1_pt1 | contig 25100 bp, 16 predicted proteins | sample 7445841 | NCBI WGS metagenome assembly JACCDP01 (sample SAMN15323441, study PRJNA562643) | freshwater metagenome | isolation source: river surface water | place: USA:Blue River Watershed | collected 2017-08-17 | reverse complement strand
GCTCCTTGAGCACGGCCGTGGGCTATGCGATGGCCAATCCCGATACGCATTGTGTGGCCATTCTGGGCGATGTTTCTGCAATTTACGATGCGCATGCGCTGTGGACCAACCAATTGCCTAACAATTTGAGCATTGTGGTTTTAAACAACCGTGGCGGACAAATTTTCAACTGGATTGGCGGTCCGAAGGACGTCACATCGCTCATGCCATTGATTGAAACACCCCACAATTACGACTTCAAGCACTTGTGCGATTTATACCAAATCCAATACGCACATCACACCGAGCAACCCAACACACCTTGGCCAACCCGCTTCCTAAATCAATTGGGATGCACGCTTTGGGAGGTTTGAGATGCAACCAATCGCCAAAATAGCGTCTTACTATCAAATGCGTTATTTTCGTACAATGAAGAGAAATCATTCGGGATGGATACTGGGTCTAGTCATTGGGCTAATCATGGCCTTGCCCTCAAAGACCAACGCCCAGCGCTTCCAACTCGAGCATGAAGACTATTCAGACTCCGTAATCTGGTACGTGCGGAACACCGGTCCCACTTGGGTAAAACCCACCTCCATCACCATCAATTGGTTCCATACAAAGCCAGACCTCTTCATTTGGGATGCCAATCCCGGACCCGCATCGTATAGAAATCGAATCACAGAAATCAATAAAAGCGGCAACCTCACCTTCAAATACAAATCAACCCAAGGCGTGGGCCTGAACGATACCCTTTACCCCGGAAAGCGGGTGCCCGTGTTCTATTCGGTGAATTACAACACCCTCAAAACCGACACCGTTATGCCCGCAAACGCCATCCTGTTTTACCACGATTCCCTCGTGCGCGATGGCGAAGAAGAAGTAATCCCCAAAGGCGCATCGTGCAGCTACGAACGCATCTATCTCAACAGTCTTAACGCCAATAGCGGCATCCACTACCGCTCTACCGTTTGGTACAACCTGCACCGCGATATGTGTCAGAAATTCTACACCCCTGACCTCTTCGTCATGGTGATTTTTGACCAGAAAACATTCAAACCCACCTCCGCGGGTGTGATGCCGAAATGTGCCTCAGGGCGATATGGCACGGCCTTCGGATACCCCAAAGACTCCCAAATCTATTACAGCTTTACTCTGAGCGATGGCCCCCACATCGACTCCGTGATCAATGGCATCACCGATGGCGATTATGTTGCACTTGTTAGCTACCCCACCTTCAGCCAGTACAGCATTTCTAAAATGAAAAGTCGGTTTGCCCCAATCGGACTCAATACAGACTCATTGATTGTGGGGCCTTACGGAATTCCTGATGTGCAAATGGTCTTTTGGGGACGAAAAGGACTGTCAACCAGCAAAGGAAAGTTGAATACGATGGGACGGTTTTTCAAGCCCCCTGGAGGATCGATTGTAAGTTTAACGGCAGACCACCTGATGATTACCAATCAACCGAGCGACGAGCTAGCGCCATGGCCACCATGCTTTGAAACCTTGGCAGTGGTACATCAACCCTACATTCCGGCACCTCCCCAAATCGGGATAAAATCCATTGTCAGCAGTACCCTTATCGCTGCCATGCCCAACCCGGCAAACGAACACATCACCCTGCACACCAAAGAAGCGGTAGAATGGGAATTTTACGATGCCTATGGAAGACAAGTACCACAGCGATCGAACAGTGAAACCATCGAGATCACAAGCTGGGCCGCGGGTTTGTATTACGGCATAGGCAAACCTTCACAACCGGGAAAATCGGTACAGTACCGCACCCAATTCATCAAAACACGTTAGTATTTGGTGCGCTGCATGTCGCGCTGAATATCCTTTTCCTTCAAATCATCGCGCTTGTCGAAGGTCTTTTTACCTTGTCCCAAACCGATCTCCAATTTCAAGATACCTCGGTCGTTTTCATACAAACGAATGGGAAATAAAGCATATCCTTTGGTTTTGATCTTGCTTTCTATCTTGTTGATTTCCTGCTTGTTCAACAACAACTTACGCTGACGCATGGGCTCATGCACATTGTAACTCACTTGTTTGAACTCTGAAATATGCAAATGCAACACAAACACTTCCCCTTCATCCACCACACAATAGGCGTCACCCATGTTCACATTTCCATTTCGGATGGATTTCACTTCTCCTCCCAATAGCGACAGACCGGCCTCGTAACGCTGTTCAATATGGAAGTTAAAACCGGCTTTGCGGTTCACTATTTCCACGCGTTTTTTGTTGTCTTTCGCTGCCATTCTCAGAAATGCAAAGGTAGCGATTTTTTAGGGGCTCAGGCCCGAATTTGCGCAATCAACCGGTCGACTTTCTCCTTCTTCAAGATTTTTTGTCCCTGCGTACCCTCCGCTACCAATCGATCAGACACCAGCACTTCAAAGGAACAATTCACTGTGTTGCCGTGGAGTTCTGTCAGTGTGGCTTTAATTTCCACGGTATCGCCCAACAAGGCGGGCGATTTGTGTGTAATGTTTAAAAACGTTCCGATGCCCTCTTCATCGGCCTCTTTCATTTCGAGCACAAACTGTCGGCAAGCCCATTCCACATCCCTACCCAGGGCGAAGGTGGCATAAAACGGGTGTACATTACCGGTCTCAAAAGTGGCCAAATCTGCGTCGGTTACCACTTTGGTAATCTTACGAACATCGCCCACTGCGCAGACCAATTTCATGGCTATTCGTTGACTTCAGACACCAATTCCGACACCGTGATTTCCATGTGGGAGGCGTCATAGGTGGCATCGCCCTGCTTCAAAATGATTACTTGGGGCGATTCATGGTGAACATGGTAGCGCTCAGCGATGGCGGCCGAAACATCCCTGTGCGCGATCAAATCGAGGTAATAAAAATCGGCCTGTTGATAAAAAGCATCCTCCAGCCGCAGTAAGCGATTCATGGCCATGGTACTGATGGAACAGCGCGTACTGTGTTTGAACAGCACTTGGGGTTTGGCAAACGAACGTTCCGTAATGGCGTCGAGTGCGTCTACCTGTTCAAGGGGCTTCCATTTCGGACTCATGGGCAATGGCGACTATTGGTGCGATGCGGTAAAAATTAACGACGCGCGGTGGTCTTTTGACCTACTTCAGGACAACGATCCTGCTTGCGAACGCCACAACTGGTAAAAACGGCTGCCAACAATACGGCAATTGCGATTAGATTTGCTACTTTCTTCATGATAGATTCTGACTACAAAATAAACCCTTTTCCCGCCAACTTTTTGCAGTGGGTGGACGAAGTGTATAAGAATCACGACAATTTAACCTTCATTACTCCCACAAAACGCGCGGAATGGGGCGAATGGTCCACTTTTTTGTCGCAACTACACGCCCTAAGCAGCAAAATATCGCGCAAATTACCGGTTCATTTCATTCGGGGTTGCTTGTGCGATTTGCGTTCTTTGGAGCAGAGTACTTCCGAGGCCGTTGCCACATGGAAAGCCCAACAATTCCCCGCTACTCGGTTGCTATCGCTCACGGGAGGTTTGGGGGTCGACGATTGGGCCTGGGCAATAACCGGTACCGCAGTGGTGAGCTTGGACCCAAACGGCCAACTCAATCAGTGGGTAGAATGGAATGCATCGAAATTGGGCATCAACATTCAGCGCATCACCCAAACCGCAGAGGCCTTTTTGTTTGATTTGCAAGGCGATGCAAGCTTAGACGCTGTGACTGAAGAAAGTGAATTTCTGTACGATTTGGTCTATGTTGATCCCGACCGCAGGGCGAAGGGCACACGCACCGCGATGGATGCCACAGAATACGCGCCCAATGTTTTTGCACTGATTGCGGAGTACCCCAGGTTGGCCAAATCATGGCTGGTGAAGGTAAGTCCGATGGTAGACCCCACCTGGCTACAGCGACAGTTCCCGTGCAGAACAGAGATATACGCAGTGGGATTAAACGGAGAAACCAAGGAGATATTGGCACATATTCATCCGGGCGAGCCGGCGATAGAAGGTGGATGGGATGCATTTTGTTTGATGAGCAGGCGCGATGCGGCAGGACAAACGACGATCAATTCGTACCGATTTTGGGATACCGAAGTCAACGAAACGGCACTTGGGAATGAAAACGCAGAAACATACGTTTTTGAACCATCGTCCCCGCTGTTTGCAGCCCACCTCCACACCCAAATCCCCCAACGCTTTGGTATCCTTGCCGCCACACCCAACCACAACTTCTTCGTGGCGCAAGCGCCGATTGCTGCGGCCTTCGGCCGCAGCCTAAAAGTAAAAGTAACATTCACCGGCAGCCTGCGCGAAATCCAACGCTCTCTCAAAGAATTCCTCCCCGCCCCAAAACACAAAAAAGCCCTACCCCAACTCAATGTAACCGCCAGAAATTGCGGAATGACAACCGATGCGGTGAAAAAAATCTTGCAAGTTGCAGACGGTGGAACCGACTACCTATTCATCGCCAAAACAGACCAAGGATTTACCGCTTGGCTAGGCGCAATAGTAAGATAAAATTATTTGCCGTTTACGCGAGAGGTATACTCCTCCAATGCCGCCAACATGCTTGGAATTCCTGGGGCAGGTGCCGCAATATCCAAAATCAAATTGTGCTCCGCGATGGCCTGCTGTGTGCTGCTACCAAACCCCGCAATGCGCGTATTATTCTGCACAAAACCTGGGAAGTTATCGTACAAACTCTTGATATCAGCCGGTGAAAAGAACACCAAAATGTCGTAAAACACATCGGCCAAATCACTCAAATCACTGCTCACCGTATTGTAGATAATGCACTCCGAAAAATTGTAACCCAACTTGGCAAAATGATCAGGAATGCTGGGCTTGCGGATATCCGAACAGGGAAATAAAAACTTTTCTCCGCTGTGGTTCTTGTTGAACAATGTCAAAAAATCTGCCTCAGTGCCCTTGCCAAAAAACATCTTGCGCTTGCGTGGCACAATGTACTTCTGCACATAGTTCGACACCCCCTCGTTGATAGAGAAATATTTGGTATCGGCTGGCATTTCTACCTTCATCTCATTGGCCAAAGAAAAGAAATAATCTACGGCGTTGCGCGAGTTGAAAATTACGGCAGTGTAGTCCAAAAAGTTGATCTTCTGTTTGCGAATATCCCGCGGAGCCATGGGCTCGATGTGAATAAACGAACGAAAATCCATCTTCAACTTGTACTTCTTCACGAAGTCCTCGTAGATGTTTTTTCCCGCCTCTGGTGGTGGCTGGGTGATCAAAATACTTTTTACTTTGAGTTCGCGTTCGGGTGAAGACATTTTACTTAAGATCTAGATAGTATGGCAAACAATACCGAGTAAGGCAGTATTTCCAAGGTGCAAAAATACAAAAATGCGAGAAAAGTCAACTGCCTATCTTGGAATAAACCCACAAACGCATAGATACTTCGAATTACCACCCACAAAACCAACATAAATGAAATCCAATGAGATAGGTCGATATCGGGGTATTTGTAGTCGTTGTAGTAAAACACCAAGAACAGCGGAAAGCAGATCAACGACAACACAAAGTTCATGTTGTATTGACGTTGCGTCTGTCGGCGCACCAACTCTTCAATGTGCACACTGCTAGCAAATAAGAACTGTATGGTCTGCTGTAACATGACCGCCGCAAGGACCCCCAAATACAAAAAGACAAACACAAAGAAATTGTTCAATTGCAGGTAGCCATTGAAAATCAAATTCAACATCACCCCAGCAGAAAAAACCGCTTGAGAAAACACAAACACCACCCCTGAACCCCCACTAAATTGGGTAATTGTGCGGTCGTTCATCAATTCATTGTAATAGTACGCATTGAACAATCCCCTCACCCGCAACTCAAACTGCTTGGAAAACGCCGCCCTGTAATACATGAATACCAACAGCAAACACATCCCCAGGCCAAAATACCAGAACTTACCCTGTCCCCGCCTATAATAAGTAGGATTGCCATACGGATCAAACGGATCCCGATAATTATAGGTTACACGAGAACCATGATGCACCGCCGATAACTGCCCCAAGACAGAATCCATATCGCCCCGCTTCAGTGAATCCGCAAAATGCACCCCGCGGGTAAATCGCAATACCGCCCAAGAATCAGGAGGCGTATTTAAACTATCGCGCTCAAAAACCACTCCATTGATGGGATATTTCAATCGCTCTCTGTACGCTTTTTGCGCCGCTTTGATGGCCTTTTGCCTTGCCTTTTCATCCTCCTCAGGGGTTTGAGCCACCACCGCATTCACCCCCGCCAGCAGCAACAGCAGCATCACCATGGACTTGAACACAAAAGAAGCTGCGCGCGAAAGGAGCATGCCACAAAAATACGGCAAAATGGGCGACCTTTGCGCAGTGCTAGGCCTGTATATCCATATCCCCTTTTGTAGGCATGCCTGCCATTATTGCAATTTCCACTTCAGCACCCAACTGCAACACAGCGATGCCATGGTCTCTGCCATCGCCCAGGAAATCGATCTTCACAGCAACAATCAAACCCCGTTAAGTACTTTATATTTCGGCGGTGGAAGTCCCTCCGTCCTCACCCCCCAAGAACTTCAACGCATTTTTACCGCAATTCATCGCAATTTCGACCTCAGCCAAACCCAGGAAATCACCCTAGAAGCCAACCCGGAAGACCTCACCCCCAGCAACCTCGAAACGTGGAAACTGCTAGGAATTAATCGGTTAAGTATCGGCATTCAAAGTCTCAACGACGAAGAACTCTCGTGGATGAACCGAAAGCACAGCGCAGCACAATCGCTCGCAGCCGTTGCCCTGGCCGCAACCTATGGATTTCACGACGTGAGCATCGACCTGATCTACGGCTCAGAGAAAAAAAGTCTGTCGCAATGGAAAGCCGAATTAGATTGGGCCAACACTTGTGGCGCCACCCATCTGAGTTGCTATGCGATGACGATAGAGGAGAAAACAACGTTCGGACATCGCCTTGCCAAAGGACAGATGCAGTCGCCGCCGGATGAGCACGCAGAATCGCATTTCGACTATCTGTGTACCTGGGCAGCAGCAAACGGCTGGGAGCATTACGAAATCAGCAACCTATGCAAACCCGGACATCGCGCCATGCACAATAGCCATTACTGGGAAGGACATCCGTATATCGGTATCGGTCCGAGCGCGCATTCATTCGACGGTAAAAATCGCCGCTGGAACATCGCACAGAACCATTTATACATGGAAGCGATGCAACATGGCACGCGGGCTTTTGAAGAAGAAACGTTGAGCGTATCCGACCAACTCAATGAAAAACTCATGACCGGGTTGCGACTCATCAACGGCGTAGAAATAGCGGCCTTGGATGCCATTCATCCCGGATATCGCCGCGAAAAGGAAGCCACCATCCAGAATCTCATCGCCAAAGAGTGGTTGCTGAACGATTCCACGCGGTTGATTATTCCCGTTAAATCGCGATTTCTGTGCGATGCCATTACGGTTGAACTAATGGTTGACTGACATTCCTGTTGCTTGAAACCGTCAAAATTGACTGATGTCATGGTTTCGCCTTGGTTTCTGTTGTAATTTTGTTTAAAATTACGGCCATGAATCGCAAAACAAACAACAATATTTTGGTGCCCACCGATTTCTCGGATGTGGCAGACAACGCCCTTACCCACGCCATCACTGTAGCCAAAGCCTATAACAACGAAATCACCCTGTTGTACATCTTGGAAGATGGAATGCTGGGTGGATTGTTTTCTGGCGGACAGTCAGATGTTATGCGCGATGCCATCAAAGCGAAATTGGATGCAAAAGCCAAAGAAATTGCAGACAGCAGCGGCGTAAAAGTACATGCCCGTGTGGAGAGCGGCAAGGTGTATAAAACCGTTTCTAAAATTGCCAACGAGGACCATTTCGACTCAATCATTATGGGAAGCAACGGCGCCAGCGGATTGGAGCAGATTGTGGGTTCTAACGCGTCTCGCACCATCCAATACGCCGAGGTACCCGTGGTTGTAGTTAAACAGAACACCGCCAAAGCCCATGGCTACAAAAAGATTGTTATGCCCATCGATTTGACCATCGAAAGCCGTCAGAAGGTTGAATGGGCGATTCATTTGGGTAAAAAATTCCATTCAGAAGTGCACGTTGTGTACACCAAATCATCGGATGAATATTTGCAGCGCAAAATCGAATTGAACATCAACTTGGTGAATCATCAATTGAAAGACAGTGGCTTGCAGCACCAAGTTTTTGCGATGGAAGATGGTCTGCTCGACAATTTCGCCAATGAAATCATGAACTACAGCAACACGGTGAGTGCTGATTTGATTTTGGTGATGACCCACACTGAAAAAGGCATCTCCGAAATGATCATTGGAACCCTTACCCAGCAGTTGGTGAATCGCAGTCAAAACATCCCAGTGATGTGCATTCATCCGCACGAAACTGGATTTACATACGATTATTAATCGATCTGATAACCATAAAAAAAGGACCCCTCGGGGTCCTTTTTTTATGGCATTACAATGGGCAAACCAACCAATTAGAAGTCAAAAATCACCCCAATCGATGGTTGTAAGAACCCGTTTGAATTCACCAGATAATCGGCCTTGTAAGAAGGCACCGCGGCGTTAGGATCGGTGATCAAATTACCAGCAGCGTCTTGAGCCGCAATCAACGTTGGCGCTCCTAGGTATTCCTTATTTAAGAAATTCTGGATATCCATGTATAAGTTCAGTGAGGACTTCTTAAAGTACCATACTTTATCGACCCGCACATCCAACTGTGAGAACGTACCCAATCGCTCTGTGTTCAAACGAGAATAATCGTTCAAGGCAACACCTTTCACGTCCCAATTGCTCTTAACCAAACTGCGCTGCACATCATATGGCGTATAGGGGCGTCCCGTAGCCAAACGGAACTTCGCACCCAATTCCCAGTTGCGCTTCATTTTCATGCCCCCCACCAAACTTACCGTGTGGCGACTATCCCATGCACTCTTCACTGCATTGCCATTTTTATCGCTAAACTCACTCCAACTCAAAGTATAAGCGAGGATGCCATAGAGTCCGGAGCGACTTCTTTTCTGCACCAAAAATTCCATTCCATAAGCCCTTCCATCGCACACAGAGCTCACAGGTTCATTGCCAACCACCGCGAAATCAGTGCCCAAATTCCCCAAACTAATGCTGTCGTTCAAGGCCAAGGGATAGTTGGCGTACTGTTTGTAAAATCCTTCCAGCGTGATGCGGGTGTCTTTCACCTTGTTGTATTGCAAACCTGCTGCAACCATCCTGTTGCGGATATACTTCACGCGATTCAAATTATCTAACTCTCCCGCTGCGTTGCGATACCCCAAAATGGTGTACGATGGCAGCTGGGTAAATTGTCCAACGTTGGCGTTTAAGAACAAGCCGTTCACCGCGGTGGGTAAACTTGCACTCACAGAAACAGTGGGTTGGTTCAACACATTCTGCATTTGCTTGTTGTAAGAATTCCCATCCAACCTACCGGCGAAACTCAAAGTTCCACTACCCATCACATTTCTATAAGCCCGCACAAAACCGCTGTATTTGGCCAAATCCAATTGGCTATTGAAGGCGATGTCTTGGATGGTCCCAGCAGAACCCGGCGCACCAGGGATAAGGATTTTGGCTTTGTTATCGACCCCAAACTGCACATACTCCAAACCGGCACCGGCCAAAAGTTTCCATCGGCTTAAAGTTCTACTATTTTCGATCCGCAACTTGTTCTCTTCTTCAATACTCTTGTAGGTGAAGATGCGATTGTTTTCTGAGCTTTCGTCGTTGTTACGGTATTTGTAAGAAGTGTTATTGAGCATGTTTCGGCTCAAGAAATACTGGGTCTTGGATTGGGCGCCATAGTGTGTATATACAGTTCCAAAGGTGTAATTCCACTGACGGTAAACGGGCAAATATCCGAGGATGTACTTATTCGATTTTAACTGAATACTATCTGTGATGTTGTCATTCACTTTCAAATTCAACTTGAAAAAATCCACCGCCCCTACCATCAAAAAAGAAATGTCATCCTTTTCGTTCAACTTCACCTTCACTTTGGCTTGGTAATCAATAAAATTCGGCAAAAATGGCAGTCCCAGCACCGAAAACAAACCCTGCAAGTAACTCTGACGGGCAGAGAAAATGTAGGTCGTTTTCTTCCCTATCGGACCGTCAGCGGTAAAGCCCACATCGCTGCTACCGAGGGTAAAGCGATATTTGGCTTTATTGGCATTGCCATCCATTTGTCGGAAATCAAGTACGCTGCTCAATCCATTGGCGTAATTCACGGGAAAAGCACCGGTATAAAAATTAACTTCTTTGATGAAATTCACGTTGAGCAAGCCCACCGGTCCGCCGGTACTACCTTGGGTTTGAAAGTGGTTAATGATGGGAATTTCAATGCCATCGAGGTAGAATTTATTTTCCGATGGAGAGCCACCGCGAATCACCACATCGTTCCGAAAGCCAGGAACGCTAATGACACCGGGCAAACTCTGAATAATTTTTGAAATGTCGCGGTTTCCTCCGGGGTTGCGTTCGATTTCGCGGATACTCAATTTTTGGGAGGATACTGGACTTTCGGCCTCTCGCTTTTGGATGCTGGTTTTGCGAATATTCACCTCACCCACGCCTGAAGCCAACGACTGGAGTTCAAGGGTAATAAAGGGCGATTTGTCGTAGGTAAACAAAAGTTCCGCCGAGGTTTCTGGCTCGTACCCATCGAGGGAAACAGTAACTGTATGGTAACCCGGCTCCACATTGGCAATCGAAAACGATCCGTCAGCGGCGGTTAGCACCACCGACTCTAATTTGTCTAACTGAACTTTGGCATTGCCCAAGGGCTTGCGACTCAACACATCCAAGGCTTTACCTTGAATAACAACTTGGGCATTGGCGGCTTGTAACCACAGTAAACCCAGCAATGTAAAAAGCACTCTCATGATAAAGTTAAACAAAACACCCTTGAAAGGGTTTTAAGATTCCACAAAATTGTCTGACTTTTGGTCAATTGTGCATTAAATGTCAGTCATTTCGTCATAAAACAACCTTGGCAAGATTTTCGCAAACCCAAATAAACCGTATTTTCGCACACTTATCATGTTTGGCAATATCCTCAAATCGTTCTCCAAGCTGCTTGGCGGCACTTCTGCCGAAAAAGCGCTGAAAGAAATAGAGCCCATTGTGGCACAAATTAATGCGTATTTTCAAGAATACCAGTCGCTCAGCAACGATGCCTTGCGAGGCAAAACCCAAGAGTTCATTGACCGTATCAATGCGCATCTGGTAGAAATCGATGCGGAAATCGCCGATTACAAAAAACAATTGGCAGAAGCCGCCGATACAGACATCGAACTGAAAGACGATTTGTTTCAAGCGTTGGATGAAATCGAAAAGAAACGCGACAAGGAGCTCGAGGAAATATTGGCAACATTGTTACCCGAAGCCTTTGCCGTTGTAAAAGAAACATCGCGCAGATTCACTGAAAATACGGAGGTAATCGCTCAAGCAACCGCACTGGACTGTGCGTTGGCACTGAAACACCCTCACATCACAGTAGACAACAACCAAGTTAGTTACAAAAACGAGTGGACGGCGGCTGGCGGTAAAATCCGCTGGAACATGGTGCATTACGATGTGCAGCTGATTGGTGGTATCGCCCTGCACCGCGGAAAAATCTCTGAGATGGCTACCGGTGAAGGTAAAACCTTGGTGAGCACACTGCCCGCTTACTTGAACGCTCTGGGAAAACGCGGTGTTCACATGGTTACCGTGAATGAATACTTGGCCCGTCGTGATAGCGAATGGAACGCGCCCATCTTCAATTTCTTGGGACTCACCGTTGACTGCTTAGAATACCATCGCCCAAACAGCGAAGAACGCAGATTGGCCTATTTGGCTGACATCACATACGGAACGAACAACGAATTCGGTTTCGACTATCTGCGCGACAATATGGCACATACGCCGGAGGAGCAAGTTCAGCGTAAGCATCACTATGCGATGATCGATGAAGCCGACTCTGTATTGATTGATGATGCCCGTACACCGTTGATCATCAGCGGACCTACACCCAAAGGCGACATCCAACAATTTGAGGCATTGAAGCCCCGCATCGAGAAATTGGTCGAGGCCCAAAAACGTTATGCCAACACCGCGTTGGTTGAAGCGAAAAAATTGATTGCAGCAGGCAATACCGGTTACAAAGAAGGTGAAGGCGGTTTGGCGTTGTTGCGCGCATTCCGTGGCTTGCCAAAAAATAAAGCAGTGATTAAGTTCTTGGGAGAAAGCGGCGTTCGCAGCATCCTGACCAAAACTGAGAACCACTATTTACAAGATCAACAGAAAGAAATGCCCCTGGCAGATTCTCCGCTGTATTTCACCATCGAGGAGAAAACCAACAGCGTTGAATTGACAGAAAAAGGGTTGGAATTGATCACCCAAGGTGAATCTGATGCCAACTTCTTCGTTCTGCCTGATGTGGGATTTGAAATGGCAGAAATTGAGCGCAGCAGCGATACCGAAGCCATCAAATTGCAACGCAAAGACGCTTTGATGCAAGAATTTGCTGAAAAGAGCGAACGCATTCACTCTGTGCAGCAATTATTGAAGGCCTACACATTGTTTGAGCGTGATGTTGAATATATCCTAGCCGATGGCAAAGTAAAAATCGTGGACGAACAAACCGGTCGTGTCATGGAAGGCCGTCGCTATTCAGACGGTTTGCACCAAGCCATTGAAGCCAAAGAAAACGTGCGCGTTGAAGCGGCTACCCAAACCTACGCCACCATTACCTTGCAGAACTACTTCCGCATGTACCACAAATTGGCAGGTATGACAGGTACAGCAGAAACAGAAGCGCAGGAACTTTGGGACATCTACAAATTGGGTGTAATGGTTATTCCAACCAACCGTGGGATTTCTAGAACCGACCAAGAAGATTTGGTATATAAATCAAAGCGCGCCAAATACAATGCAGTGATTGAAGAAGTGGTACAGCTAAGCACCGCCGGTAGACCTGTATTGGTGGGTACAACCTCTGTAGAAGTGAGCGAGCTGCTGAGCAGAATGTTGAAGTTGCGCGGCATCAAACACAACGTATTGAACGCCAAACAACACCAGAATGAAGCGGGTATCGTTGCCGAAGCCGGTTTGAAAGGCGCAGTGACCATCGCCACAAACATGGCAGGTCGTGGTACAGATATCAAAATTGACGATGAAGTAAAAGCATTGGGGGGATTGGCCATCATTGGTACTGAACGACATGATAGTCGGAGGGTTGACAGACAGCTCAGAGGACGGGCAGGTCGTCAAGGCGATCCAGGAACATCGCGTTTCTACGTGAGTTTGGAAGACGATTTGATGCGCATTTTCGGATCAGAGCGTGTGAGCAAGTTGATGGACCGATTTGGGTACGGCGAAGATGATGTGATTGAAAACAGCATGATGACACAAACCATCGAACGCAACCAAAAGCGCATGGAGCAGAACAACTTCGGCGTGCGTAAGCGTTTGTTGGAATATGACGATGTCATGAACAAGCAGCGCACAAACATTTACCGCATGCGCAGCAATGCGTTGTTTGGTGAGCGTTTGAGCATTGATTTGCGCAACATGTTATACAATTGGTGCCAAGAGACCGTGGAGCAGTATAAAAACGGCGGTCACTACATCGATTTGGAATTGGAGGTGATTCGCACCGTGGCTATGGATTTGCCTTTTGGCGAAGAAGAGTTTAACAACACCAAATCGGCAGAGGAATTGGCTGAGAAGTTGTTCGATGAATTAACCCATCGCTATGCCCAGAAAACAGAAAACATGCGCACCCAGGCGTTGCCAGTTTTCCAAAGCATCCGCTCTGAACAAGGCGATCGCATAGAGAATGTGGTAGTGCCTATGACAGACGGTACGCATCAATACCAACTCACTGTGAATATGCAAAAAGCGTTGGATAGCGACTGCAGAGCGATGATTCATGAGTTGGAGAAGAGCGCTACCCTATCTATTCTTGACGATGAGTGGAAAGAGCATTTGCGCGAGTTGGACGAATTGAAACAAAGTTCGCACAACGCCCAATACGAGCAGAAAGATCCTTTGTTGATTTATAAGATTGAGAGTTTTGAGTTGTTTGGCAAGATGTTGCAGCGCATCAACACCCAAGTATTGGGCATGTTGTTCCGTGCAAGAATTCATGCAGAGAACGAAGTAGCGGAGGCCAGACCAGCGTTGAAACGTCAGGATCCAAAAATCCAAACCAGTCGTCCGGAAATGGAAAGCTTGGGTGGAGATATGGGATCTGCAGCAGCAGCACCTGAAATGTCGGCCCCCCGCCCTCCTCAAAACCCGATTATCAATGAAATGAAAATTGGACGGAACGACCCTTGTCCTTGCGGCAGCGGTAAAAAGTTCAAGGCTTGTCATGGCAAAGATTGATCCCAAGGTTGACAAACCAGTGGAAAAAGACCACTACTTCGAGAACGGCTTTTTGGTTTTCACCAGAGACTACCACCTCAAACGGGGTTTCTGTTGCGGGAATGGCTGTCGACATTGTCCGTATACCCCCAAGCATCGCAAAGGGGTAAAGGAAATCGCGCAAGATTAAGCACACAACACGGTTAGGGCACTTCAGCACGCTGGAAAAGCCCTCAAATTTGTGAAAAACTTGGTATAAACTTCGTGGTGAACACGCCGGAATTGGGCGATAGATCCCCTAATTTTGCGCCGTGAATTCACCCATTCAATCTGCATTAATTTCTGTTTTTTACAAAGACGGATTAGATAAGATCGTACAAGCACTGCACGAAAAAAACGTAACCCTTTATTCAACCGGCGGAACGCGCAAGTTCATTGAAGACATGGGCATCCCCTGCGTTGCGGTAGAAGACATCACCGGCTACCCTTCTATCTTGGGCGGTCGCGTAAAAACGTTACACCCCAAAGTGTTTGGCGGTATTTTGGCACGTCGCGAGTTGGATCAAGACATGCAGGAAATTGCCCAATATGAAATCCCTTTGTATGATTTGGTCATGGTGGATTTGTACCCCTTTGCAGAAACTGTGGCAGCGGGTGGCAGCGAGGCGGATATCATTGAGAAAATCGACATTGGCGGTGTTTCATTGATTCGTGCCGGTGCTAAAAACCACGCACACACCACCATCATCGCCCACAAAAACGAATACGCCTCTTTTCTCGAAGCTTTCAATAATGGCAATGGCAGTTTAAGTCTCGCCCAACGTAAAGCTTTTGCTGGTAAAGCGTTCGCGGTGACGGCAGAATACGATGGCATGATCGCCAACTGGTTCGCTGGGAACAAATCATACACCCTGCGCTACGGAGAAAACCCACACCAAAAGGGTTATTTCAACGGAAACCTGGAGGCCATGTTCACCAAACATCAAGGCAAAGAACTATCTTACAACAACTTACTCGACGTTGATAGCGCCGTTTGCTTGTTGAATGAATTCGATAAAAATGATGGTGCCACGTTTGTCATCATCAAACACAACAACGCCTGCGGTGTAGCCACGCGCTCAACCGTGTTAGACGCATGGAAAACAGCCTTGACCTGTGACCCAGTTAGTGCTTTCGGTGGCATTTTGGCCACAAACGCAAAAGTTGACTTAGCCACTGCTACAGAAATCAACCAGTTGTTTTTTGAAGTATTGATCGCTCCAGCGTACGATGCCGATGCGCTTGCCCTGTTGCAAGGAAAAACCAACCGCATTGTATTGGAGACCACCGGAGAAATCCAACTGAATCCCAACATGGTGAGAACTGCGTTGAACGGACAGTTGATCCAAGATCGCGATAGCATTACCGAAACCAAAGCAAACATGACGGCAGTAACCGAAGTGTTGCCCACAGAATCGCAACTGCACGACCTTGAATTCGCCTTGAAATTGGTGAAACAAACCAAAAGCAATACCATTGTATTGGTGAAGAACCAACAGTTGTTGGCCAGCGGAACCGGACAAACATCTCGGGTAGATGCATTGCAGCAAGCCATCGAAAAAGCCAATCGCTTTGGTTTTGAACTCGAAGGCGCAGTGATGGCCAGCGATGCTTTCTTCCCTTTCCCAGACTGTGTAGAGATTGCTGACAAGTCGGGCATCCAAGCCGTGGTTCAGCCCGGTGGCAGTATCAAAGACCAATTGTCGATTGATTATTGCAACGCCAACGGCATGACCATGCTAATCACCGGTGTTCGTCACTTCAAACACTAGGCAACATTTCTAAAGTTTTCACTATCTTTATACTATAATTTCACAGCGCCTTGCCACAACGACCTACCCCCGTGCCTGACGTTCCGATGGAATTGGATGAAAACATTGAGGTAAACATTTCAAGTCCGATGTACAACCTGGTAAAAACCATCATGTTTTTCATGTCGCCCGAAGTGGCCCATGAATTTGCCATGAAAGGATTATCTTGGGTACTGAAAACACCCGTCATTGGTCCTTGGTTTAAAAAATCATGCGTACCCGCCAACGGAAAACCCATTCAGGTTTGTGGCATTGAATTCCCGAACGGATTGGGATTGGCAGCAGGGTTCGACAAAAATGCCAAATGGTTGCATCAACTCAAAGACTTGGGATTCGGCCACGTTGAGGTAGGCACCGTAACACCCGTGGCACAGCCCGGCAATCCCGCACCACGCTTATTCCGTTTGCCCGAAGACAAAGCCCTCATCAACCGGATGGGATTCAACAATGACGGGGTTGACGCCATGGTAGAGCGATTGAAAGCCCGTCCTTCTGGCTTGATCGTGGGAGGCAACATCGGAAAGAACAAAAATACACCCAATGAAAATGCGGTTGACGATTATGTGATTGCATTCACCAAATTGTACGACCATGTTGATTACATCGCGGTGAATATTTCATCGCCCAATACGCCTGGACTGCGTGATTTGCAAGAAGACAGTTTCATCACTAGTTTGTTTGAGCAACTTCAAGCCCTGCGCAGCGAACGCGAAACTTGGAAGCCCATTTTCTTGAAAATAGCCCCGGATTTTCACCAAAATCAAATCAAAGAGTTGGTAAAAACCATCAAAAAAGCCAAAGTCGATGGTGTCATTGCTACCAACACCACCATTTCAAGAGATGGATTGAGAACCGACAAAAAAACCATTCAGAACATTGGGGCGGGCGGATTAAGCGGGAAACCAGTTTATGAAGCGTCAAACACCGTTTTGGGATTTTTGGCCATGGAACTCGGCGGAAATATTCCTTTGATTGGCGTGGGTGGTGTCTTTTCAAAAAGCGACTACAACGCAAAAATCTCTCGCGGCGCAAGTCTGGTACAAGTCTATACCGGCTTCATTTATGTGGGTCCGCGGATTGTGAGAAAAATCCTATCTTAGCGGGGCATGCAGCCCAAAAAATCAAAAACGCGCCTTGGATTATGGGCCATCGCGCTGTTGCTCATCCTGCCCTCATTTAGACCGCACAGTACTTTTTCAGTGCAATCTACCAACACTCCCAGCTGGGGATGTCCACTGCTCAACCCTGGTGAGAAAATCACCAAGCACAGCGCCTACAGTGTTTCCTACAACCACAAACACATGCAAGCCAATTGGGTGGCCTACGAACTAAAACTGTCCAACACACAGGGATTGGCAGAACGCGAAAGTCGGTTCATCGTTGACCCCATCATTCTCCCCCATACCGCAAGAACAGAAGATTACACCAAATCTGGTTTTGATCGCGGACATTTGGCGCCGGCGGCCGACATGAAATATTCTAGCCAAGCGATGGCGGAATCCTTTTACACCAGCAATATATCGCCCCAACGTCCAGGACTAAATCGCGGCATCTGGAAATTACTGGAAGAAAAAATCCGGGATTGGGCCCCTGCTAACCATCCACTTTTTATTGTTACCGGACCTGTCCTCACTGACACCCTCACCCAGTTCATTGGTCGATACAACCGAATTTCTGTGCCAAAGCGATTCTACAAAGTGGTCTTGGATACGGCTCAACCTGCCAGGGCGATTGGATTCGTGTTTAGCAACATCGGATCGTCTTTACCTTTGACTCATTTTGCGTTAAGCATCGATGCCGTAGAGAAAATTACCGGTCGCGACTTCTTTCCCAACCTAATCGACACTCGCGAAGCAACCATTGAAAAAAGCGTAGAGCTGCAACGCTGGAATTTCGAATAATAGTTGCTGCGGCAAATTGCATCAAACGCCCATACTCCAAGCAACCTCATTCACCCAATAGCCCTTACCATCGATCCACCAGAGCTGGAACGACAGGATATATTTTAGCTTTTTGTATTTCACGGTATAATCATATTTGGTGATACCGTCGCCAGCCACACTCACGGTAATGCGCGGCCTTGGCACCACCTCTGCCATTTTGAAATTTACCTTACTCTGCTTCATTTTGAGTTGGGTTTTCAATAGCGATTTTTTGAATTTAAACTGATACGTAAGCCAAGTACCCTCCACCACTTGCTTCATGGTGGTGGTATCGTGTGATCGCCATTGTTTGATAAACTCCGCTTTGCTTACGTACCCCAAATTCATGCTGGGCTTTTTCATCAACAACCAGGCAATTAGGGTATCCAAGGCTTGCTCTTTGGTCGAAAAATAAAAGGGAATGGTATCGGTAGTATTGGCTGGGGCCACCGCAGTATCAACAGCAACTACCCCAGCAGGAGCGATAAATGGTGTCCGCGAAAATTCTAATGCTTTAGCAACCGCCGGAGAAAAACACATCAAAAAGAAAAAAAGCAGGATTAACCAAATTCCGATACGACCTTTGCTGTGCTTCACCATCATGCTGTAGCAAAAGTACGTTAACCCACCAAAAAATGTCGCATCCCCCTACCCAAAACCCTGGCAATCTCAACCAAGATTCCAACGAGCCCAATCGCTTGATCTTATCGAACAGTCCGTACTTGCTCCAACACGCCTACAACCCGGTGGATTGGCAAGAATGGGGCGATGCAGCATGGGCGCAAGCCACAGCAGAAAACAAATTGGTTTTGGTGAGCATTGGCTACAGCACTTGTCATTGGTGCCATGTGATGGAGCATGAGAGTTTCGAGGACTATGAAACCGCCGAAATCATGAACCAACATTTGGTGAGCATCAAAGTGGATCGGGAAGAACGTCCTGATATCGATATGATTTACATGGACGCTTGTCAGATCATGACTGGCAGAGGTGGTTGGCCTTTGAATGTGGTTTGTTTGCCAAACATGCAACCCATTTATGCGGGTACCTATTTCCCAAAGGAGCAATGGCAGCAGGTAATTTTACAATTGGCAGATGTCTACAAAACCGAGCCAGAAAAGGCCGTTGACTATGCCAAACGCATTCAAGAAAAAATCCAGCAAATCAATCGTTGGGAACAGGGAGATCGGATTACTCGAGCCCAATTAATGGGCTTGTTTGAGACTTTGGCGGAACAATTGGATTGGCAAGAAGGCGGTCCGAATCGTGCCCCAAAATTTCCATTGCCGGGTCAGTATGAATTTATTTTAGACCATCACTTACTCACCGAGGGCGAGGCGGCGAAGGATTATCTGCATTTGAGTTTGCTTAAGATGAGCCATGGCGGCATTTACGACACCCTTCGCGGTGGATTTTGCAGATACAGCACCGACGCATTGTGGTTTGCGCCGCATTTTGAAAAGATGCTGTACGACAATGCCCAGTTGATTTCTCTGTATGCGCGGGCTTTTGCATGGTCGGATGCGCCGTTATACAAAACCATTGTGGAGGAGTGCTTGAATTTCTGTGACAACGAACTAAGACTGAGCGATGGTAGTGCGGGGTTTGGCAGTGCGTTGGATGCCGACAGCGAGGGCATGGAGGGCAAGTACTATGTATTCACGCAGCAGGAGTTGGAGACGTTGTTATCGGAGGAAGATATGGCATTGGCCACGGTACAATTCGGGTTAAAGGCGGAGGGAAACTGGGAGCATGGGTATAACATTTTGCACCAGCCGTTGGCACCGTTACAGGTGATGGAGGCCACGGGACTAGCGGCCGGAGATTATTTGGAGCGATTAAAACGAATCAAAGCAACATTAAAGAGATATCAGGATTCGCGGATAAGGCCGGGATTTGACGACAAGGCGATAGGCAGTTGGAACGCTTTGCAGATAAAAGCCATGGCGGATGCCAGTTTTTATCTGCAAAGCGAAAATTTTGCCCAAGCGGCCGCGGCAGCGGCCGCTTGGGCGTGGGACACCTTTTGGAAAACCGACACCCTATACCGCATCCACAGAAAAGGAAAAACACAGATTCATGGATTCCTTGAAGACTATGCCTATTTCTGCGATGCCCTCATCGCCCTGTATCGCATTAGCAGAAAAGCAGAGCACCTGGATCAAGCCGAAATACTATTGACTCGAGCCATTGAACTATTCTACGACCCCAGTACGCAACAGCTGTCATTCACACCCAAGAACGGCGAGGCGCTATTTTTCAGAAAAAGCGATTTGAACGACGATGTAACACCATCGCCCAATGCGGTTCTAGCCATGTGCCTATACCAGCTTGGTCAGTATCGCCACAAGACAGAATACACCGAACTCTCTCATACGCTGATTGCACAGGTTTCCAAAACGATGATTCAAAGTCCTGGATGGTACTTCCATTGGTGTCGACTCGCCCAAACACAAACCCTGGGCGGTTGCCATGTAACGTTTTATGAAAATGTGCAGGGCGGTTGGACATCCAGTGAGGTGCTAGCCCTCATGAAACACCTACCCTCTTGGGCATTGGTGGAATACGAAAAAACCAGCAAACCCAGACACATTGTGATTTGCAGCGGCCAACATTGTATGCCAGCAGTAGAAACCATTGACCAAGCACTTGAAATTGCCCTAGACAGTTGTAGACTGATAGTATAACGCACTTTTGTTTAGTACTATGGTGAATTTCCATAACTGAATGGTTGTTTTCAATGACACTATTCAGACATATGTGTGAAGGATACTTTTGTTGAAATGCAGTAAATGCATTGAAGCGAAAGAACCAATACTAACACATATGATAAAACACTACAAACCAATTTTTCGTCGCAGCCGATTCTCCCGATTCGGTTTGTTGATCATGTTGAGTTGCATGGCAGGCTACGTTCAAGCACAATTGAGCGGAAGCTACACCATCGACGCAACCAAAACTACTAGCGGCACCAACTATGCCAGCTGGTCGGCCTTTGCCTCCGCCATCGGCACCAGTGGTGTCAATGGCGCTGTGCGAGTAACTGTGATGACCGATGAAACTACCGCCAACGTGGTAACTTTTAACGCCATTACGGGGGCATCTTCTACAAATACCATCTCCATTGATGGAAACGCAAAGCGCTTGTTATCGTCTTCGACCAACGAAGCCATTTTATTCAACGGAGCCGATTACGTGACGATGAGTAACTTGACCATTCAAAAAACCGGTACCGGAACTGCCCAAACAGGTATTCGTTTCACTAACGCATCGGACTACAACACATTGAATGGACTCACCATTGAATTCACTGCGCAGACATCCTCCTCTACTGCCGGTGGTGCTTATATTGCGTTCGCTTCATCGCCTACGAGTTTAACCACCACTACTACCAGTCAAAATGGATCGTTCAACACCATTCGCAACTGTATGATGAGAACGACCAACAGTGGCGCTCCTGGTCCAACTTTCGGTATTGTTGATCAACAGAGTACTTCTTTTTACACAAGTACGGCCAACAACAACACCTTTGAAGGAAACACCATTCGCAACTTTTTCTTCTACGCGATTTACAACCGCTACACCAACGGTGAACAGTTCATCAACAACGATATCAGTCGTTTGGCGGCGAGCAGCAGCAGTCCTTGCAACACCACGTTATACGGCATTTGGACTTACTACACCTACGGAACCAACCGCTCTACTTCTTACAAGGGCAACAACTTCCATGACATGCCCTATGCAGGAGCAAGCGCGAGTTCAACGTCAAACTACATCAATACCTACTATACTTTGTTTGGATGGTACCACTATGGCAACGCCACAAATCCATTTACTTTCGACGGAAACACAACACGCAATGTAGTAGCCTACTCACAGTTCTTCCATGCGTATCTTTATTACACGTATGCCATGAACTTTCAAAACAACGTTGTAGACAAGAATCAAACATACACCACATCTACAAACTATACCCATTGGATGTACTACTGCTATGACAACAACGTTATAAATAACCGAATCACCAACAACAGCTTTCATACAATTGGAACAAGCGGTACCGTTTATGTCTTTTACAACTGGTACAACTACAACTCTGTTCGCAGTGTAAACGTTTGGGAAGATAACCGCATAGATAGTAACAACTGTGCTGGCAACTTCTACACCACCTATCTGTACTACATGGGCTCAATGCGCGTTTCAAGAAATACGTTCACCAATAACCGCGGTGGAAATACTACCGGCCTGTGGTATGGTTGGTTGATTTACTACCCTAACAACTTGTGGTTCAACAACAACCTAATCGCAAACAACTATGGTTATTTTTCTAACTACAACATTTACACCTACAATTTCAACTCTGGTTGGACAGCGGATATTCGCGAAAACACCGTCCATACCAGACATTCTAACTACCAATTCCATTTTGCCTATGGCTATTTGTTCCAAGAGATGAACTCACGTTTCACCTTTGAAGGGAACATCATGGATGCTACATCAAATTACTACATATACCCTGGTTATTTGAATTCTAATAACGCCAACAATATCCAATCCGTTAATTTCAACTCTTGGTTGGTCAATGCACCCGGTGCTACCCAATTGTGGCGAGTAGGGACTTCAAACTACAACACCTATAGCGGTTACAAGGGCGATGCAAAAGTGGGATCTTCTGACAACTACACCAATCCACAGTGGGTTGATTTTGCGAAACTCGATATGCGCTCAAACGCGTTTGAAACCCAAAACAACAAGCCCACGAGCACCCTTACTCCAACAGACCTGAGCAAAAAATCAAGAAACCTTGGTCGCAGCGATCGCGGTGCATTGGAAAACTTCATGGACATCACAGCGACCAAGACATCATTTAGTTTGGCAAGCAGCGTTTGTGCCGGACATGAAACCAGTGCTGACATCACCATTAAAAACACGTTTGTTGATACCATCTACAATTTCTTCGTGGCCTACAGCATCAATGGCAAAGCCACCCGCGAATTGGTAACCCAACGTATTTTACCAGGCGATTCCTTGTTGTACAAATTCAAAACACCTGTAGTTCTAGAAGTTGCCGGTCAAACCGTTGTTAAAATCTACTTGGACATCAACGACGACTACGCACTAAACGATACATTCTCATTTAACACCTTGGTTAAACCTGCTCCAGGTGGTGGATTCTATGAGTTCTCAACCAAAACTACTACCCCAAATACAGCAATTTATCAGCGAGGCAAACCCAATGATATTACGGTAATCAACCAACCCGTGATTTACGACGTTCGTGCACCACGCATTTACAGCAACAGCACCTACGGTACCGCTTCACCCAGCGATTGGTATGCAACCGTACAAGCGTATACCGCATCCGGCAAAGCCATCAGCGGCGCTACATTGACTCCTCCAAGCGGATCTACCAACTTGGAAGTACAATTCAAAACCGCGGATGCTGCTTTGGAAGACAGTTTGATTACTGTGGTATTGAAAGTAACCGACAACAACAACGGTTGCGATACATTCATCCGCCGCCGTGTGTTGATCTACCCTTCAATTACCCCTGACTTTACCTTCCCTGCAAAAATTTGCAACGGCGATGAAGTATTGTTCACCAACACCTCTACTGTTCGCTCTGGAGCTATGGAATTCTTCTGGAATTTTGGTACCGGTAGCGCAGCAGATACCTCAAATGCACCAGAACCTGTATTTGAATTCCCAAGTGCAGGCAAATTCAAAGTCACTTTGACTGGCAAGACTCTACCTTTCGGCTTCGTATTCACCAAGACCTACGAAATTGAAGTTAACGCAATCCCTACAGTTGCCTTCGATAAAGGAAATGCTTGTTTGGGACAAGATTTGGTATTCACCAACAAGACCAATCCTTTGACCGCAAAAATGACTTGGGATTTCGGAAATGGTGCAACAGCAACTACAACGGATGCTAAATATAAGTACAGCAAAGCAGGTACATACAACGTGACCTTGAGTGCTGATTTGAATGGTTGTGTAGCCAAGCTCACCCAGCGTGTGTATCAGTTTGAGAAGCCCGTGGCTAAATTCACGCAAAAGAGTGGCACTTGCGACAACGACAAATACGAATTCACCAACCAAACTACCATTGGTAGCGGCTTGGTGGGTAGCTTCTGGAATTTCGACGACAATGGTAGCGTAAGTACTGATGACGAACCTTCCTACACTTTCTCCAAGGCAGGCAAGAAAAATGTGAAATTGGTGGCCATGTCAGAATTTGGCTGTAAAGACTCTATGGTCAAAGTAGTAGAAGTGCGTGAATCGCCTAAAGCTGGCTTCACCAATACTGCGGCTTGTTCTTTGACACCAACTGAATTCACCAACACCACCGCGGATGTAGCAGGTGCAGTGGCTAACTACACTTGGAACTTTGGCGATGGAACTACCAGCAAAACCAAATCACCATCTAAGAACTGGATCAACTTGGGTCCTAAAACAGTAACCTTGTTGGTAACCTTGGATAATGGCTGCTCAGACATCACAACTAAAACTTTGTCTGTGGCTACACAGCCCAAAGCGAATTTCTCTGCTTCTGATGTATGTGCTGGTGACCAAGTAGTATTTGTTAACAACACCACATGGCCTCAAGGTGATATCAGCTACAACTGGGATTTCGGAGATAATACATTCTCAGCCAACAGCGATCCTTCTAAGTTGTACAACATTGTACAGACTACCAGCTACAACGTAACCTTGTACGCATACATCGCAGGTGGATGTGCGGATTCAATCACACAGCGTGTGACTGTAAACGAAGCACCCCGTACCTGTGATTTCCAAGCTACTCCTGACTATGGCTTCAGCTATCACGGCGTGAAAGTAGAGCCAGTGAATGCATCTGGAGCAGCGGGTGGACAAAACAACGTAGACTACACATGGGTATTTGCCGGTGGTGGAACCATGAAGTCTAAGGATGTAAACGCAGCAGTAAACTACGACTTGCAG
>JACCDP010562796.1_pt1 | contig 25104 bp, 22 predicted proteins | sample 7445841 | NCBI WGS metagenome assembly JACCDP01 (sample SAMN15323441, study PRJNA562643) | freshwater metagenome | isolation source: river surface water | place: USA:Blue River Watershed | collected 2017-08-17 | reverse complement strand
CAACAACTCGCAGGAATCATTTCATAACTCATAGGAGATAAGCATGTCAGACGTAACTACACTTATCAACGAATCTAACCAAGCTCATAAGGTAATCGTTGAACAATCCCGCAAGCTAGCAGGCAAGTGGGAAAAGTCAGGCCTTCTTGAAGGCATGGCTGGCCATGAAAAGCAGGGTATGGCAGTAATGCTTGAAAACCAAGCATCACAACTTCTTTCTGAAGCATCAGTAACCAACGGTGCAGGCACCGCAGGTGAACAATGGTCAGGCGTAGCACTTCCATTAGTCCGTAAGGTCTTCGGAAGTATTGCAAGTAAGAACTTCGTATCAGTCCAACCAATGAACCTTCCTTCTGGACTTGTGTTCTATATGGACTTCAAGTACGGCAACACCCGTTTAGGACAAACCGCAGATTCATCACTCTACGGTAACGAAAATACCTCAATCCCATCACAATACCGTGGATTCAGTAACAAGGATGAAGGTGGATTGTACGGCGCAGGACGTTATGGATACAGTATCAACGATACTTCATCCGCAGCATTCTCAGCAGCAACTGCATCAGTATCATTCTCAGACGTAAACTTCAACCAAGATTACATCGTAACTGGTTCATACCGTAAGTTTACCATCACTGCAGCAACATTGGAAAATGCAGATTTCTTAGCAGTACGTTCATTCTTACCATCTGGTTCAGGCGTTGACTTCTCAACAAACGTTGTACCTGAATTCACCAAGTACGACGGTACTAACGTTACCTTCATCGTCAGTGGTTCATTGAACTCAGTTCTTGCTAAGGTATCATATGTCAAGCTTCCAACCGACAGTACCCGTGGTGACTTCGAAGATCGTGACGGTTCAGTAACTAACTTGAACATCCCACAAATCGACTTAGAACTTAAGTCAGAAACCATCGTTGCAAAGACCCGTAAGTTGAAGGCAGTATGGTCACCTGAACTTGCGCAGGACTTGAACGCATACCACTCAATCGACGCGGAAGCAGAATTGACCGCAATGTTGAGTGACTACATCTCAACCGAAATCGACCTCGAAATCCTTGATATGTTGATTGCAGCAGTACCAAGTATCACTACTGAATACTGGTCAGCACAGATTGGAACGGTTTACAACCCAGCAACTGGTGCATTCGCAGCATCATCCTTCCAAGGAACTGCATGGACCAACATGACCTGGTTCCAAACCCTCGGTCAGAAGATGCAAAAGGTCAGTAACAAGATTCATCAATTGACCATGCGTGGTGGTGCAAACTTCGCAGTTGTTTCACCAACCGTCGCAACCATCCTTGAAACCATCCCAGGATTCGCAACTGGAACCGATGGTGACAAGATGGAATTCGCAGGTGGTGTAACCAAGGTTGGTTCATTCCAAAACCGTTTCACCGTGTACAAGAACCCATACATGAAGGAAAACCTCATGTTACTTGGTTTCCGTGGAAGTAACTTCCTAGAAACTGGTGCAGTATACGCACCATACATCCCACTCATCATGACCCCATTGGTCTATGATCCAAACAACTTCACCCCACGCCGTGGTGTGATGACCCGTTACGCTAAGAAGGTGGTCAGACCCGAATTCTTCGGTAAGATCTACATCGAAAGTCTCGGATTAGTATAATCTGATTAAGTAACTGGTGGGAATAATCAGGGTGGCCGAAAGGTCACCCTTTTTATTTGCCTTAAAAATACGAGTTAATCATTTAATAAAACTATTTATTACTAGTCCCTAATTAGAGAGAATTATGGAAACACAAGAACCAATTTTTTACGATGGAAGTCCGCGAAGTCCAATAGGTATAACACCATTTGGATTTTACGATACGGACAGTGAATTTCAGACTGATGCTCCAAAGGCAGCAGAATGGGTTGCTCGTAAATTAGGGTATCCCGTAGTTGAAGTAGAATTAGTTGATAAGCAAATTTACGCATGTTTTGAAGAAGCAATTTCTGTGTATGGAAATCAGGTCAATCAATTCAATGCACGTGAATATATGATGGCATTACAAGGGTCAACTACCGATGTATCTGTGACACAAAGAAATATTGTAGGATCAGCTATACCTCAATTGGTCAGTATTGCAAATGATTATGGTGTAGAAGCACAGTCTGGTGGAAACGTAACAGTAAAACGTGGATGGATATCTGCATCAAAATCTGTACAAACATACGACTTAAAGACATTGTGGGCCGACCCATATGAGTCTGGGTCAGCAATTGAAATTCGTCGTGTGTATCATTATATGCCACCTGCAATCGCACGTTATTATGACCCATTTGCAACTACAGGTCTTGGGTTAACAAACTTGATGAGTGAGTTTGGATTTGACGGATATTCACCGCCAGTGACATTCGTTATGATGCCAGCATACGAAGACTTACTCCGTATTCAAGCAATTGAAATCAATGATATGATTCGTAAGAGTCAGTTTGGATTCGAAATCTCAAACAACATTATCAGATTCTCTCCTATATTCAAAGCAGACTCAGTTGTATATTTTGATTATATCGTGGTAAAGGACAAGAAGGCTGGTTTATTGCAGTCGGGGTCCAATATCGCAAGTGACCTGTCGAATGTCCCATATACCAATATAACTTACGCAAACACTAATGATATGTCCAAGACTTGGATATACAAGTACACATTGGCATTGGCAAAAGAATTACTTGGTATCATTCGTTCTAAGTTTGCAGAAATTCCGTATCCCGATGGAGAAATCAAACTGGACGGAGAACTTCTACGAAGAGAAGCAATAGATGAAAAGGAAGCTCTTATTAAGGAACTTCGTGAAACACTAGAAGAGACAGGCCAACAAGCTCAAATGAAAAAGCAGATGGAAAACGCAAAAGCTATGCAAGAAGTGTTCCGCAACATTCCTAATCTTATTTACGTAGGTTAATACATGGCAAGATTTGTCACTCAACGTGATTTTGAATTTATACAACACATTACCCGAGAGCTCATTGATGAAACAATGGATGTCGGGGTAATACTGTATAAAATTGTGATTGCATCTACGAAAATAAACATCTATGGTGAAAGTACAACCAAACCTAGATACACACCTGTAAAAGTAAATGCTATCGTTAAGTATGATAAGAATACTCTAGAAACTGACGAAGGATTTGGAGTCAATCAAGACCAGCAAGTTGAATTCAGATTTGCTCGTAGAATGTTACAAGAAGTGAATACGTACCCAGAAATTGGTGATATTGTCGGATACAACAATCACTATTACGAAATTCACAACATCACAGAAACACAGCTTATTGCTGGTAAGCCTGGGTTTAACACAGCAATTATTTGTATCGCTCACCTTACTCGTCGTACTAGTATTGATATCGAAGGAGCTCAAGTATGACATTCAATCCAGACTATAAAGAACCCGTAAAGATTGTAAACGACAATCAACAATCTCCTAGATTGCAAAGTCGTGCTGACGATACGCAAAATGATTCGCCAAAGATTAAAGTTACCTTATTGACTATTGATAGTGCAATAATTAACTACTTGTCTAATCGCATTAAACCTATAGTCACACAACAGGACACCCAAGTACAAGTTCCGGTAATTTACGGTAGTCCCGAAAGATGGAAAAGTGCACAACGGGACGGGGTTCTCCGTGATTCCATAGGTAAGATTCAGTTACCTATATTGATGTTACGCCGAACCTCTATGAAAAAAACAGATATAAATTCTCCTGTTAACAAGTACTATGACCGTACATTTTATACGGGATGGAATCGTAGAACTCCATACGATAGATTCGCACTCACAAATAACATTGTCCCAAGTCGGGAATATTTCAATACAACGGCCGCTCCAGATTACTATGAATTTACCTATAGATGTATGGTCTGGACTGAATATATGGAACAAATGAATAATGTGGTCGAAAACATCTCGTTTGAAAGCGATGAATTCTGGGGAGAACCAAATAACTACAAGTTCCGTACTATTATCAAGTCGTTTGAACCACTAACAGAACTACCCAATACCAGTGACCGTGTGGTACGTACCCAATTCGATATGACCGTATACGCATACCTACTCCCAGACTCACAATTGGATGTGGGTCACAATAGAGGGGTAGTCACCAAAAAGAGATACGGTATCAAAAAAGTTGTTACTTTTAACGAAATAGAAGAATAATAATTGATGTTTAGGTAAAAAAACAGATATTTATAATACGAGTTGTACCATATCCAAAAAGAGGTTTTTATGAACAAAATTACACAAGAAGAGTTGTCTGAAGTGAACGCATTACGTTCTAAATTATCCGCTGTAGTAGGTGAGGTTGGACAAGCCACACTACAAAAGAATATTCTACAAGAGGATATCAAATCATTAGACGATGTTATTTCTAAACAAACAACTCGTTTTAAAGAGCTTTTAGGTGAAGAAGAAGTATTAGTCAAACGGTTATCTGAAAAGTATGGAACTGGCTCAATTGATTTTGAGACAGGTGAATTTACACCGGAAAAATAAACAAATCTAGTTTGGAGAATACCGTATGGCAGAAAGAATCGTGTCACCAGGCGTATTTACGCAAGAACGTGACCTATCATTCCTTCCCGAAGGAGTTGCACAAATCGGTGCAGCATTTATCGGACCAACCACACAAGGTCCAGCGTTTATCCCAACGCGTGTTTTAGGTATTGATGGGTTCGTAAATACATTCGGTGAACCTGACGGTACTTCTTACACGGGATATACTGTAAAGAATTATTTACAAGAAGCCGGTAGTGCTACGGTTGTTCGTACACTCGGATTGTCTGGATATTCCAAGACGATTGCGACGATATACGCAACTGGCTCAACCGGTATAAAGGTGTTTGCAGTAATGCATCCTTCTATCAACGGTGACGATATCACCGGTGTAGTAAACGTTGCAGGAACCACCTCAAGTTTCAGTTTAGTTGTCAGTAGTTCCAATAAAATTACATCAGCAAGTAATCTTAGTACGGCTGAATCCAGTAATTCATTTATTTCAAAGTATTTTGGAACTGACCCACTAGCAAGTGGTTCATTGTCAACTTCACTAAGTTCATACGTATATGCGGTGTTCCCGGATGCAGTTTCTCAAGTTGGTGCAAATGTATTCTTAACTGCATCAACATCAACATTGAACTTATCAAACAATCCAGTAGCAGTAGTAGCTGACGCAGAATATAGTAATGCAGTCACTCCGTGGATTCAATCACAGACTATTGGAGCAATAAAGCACAATATCTTTAAGGTACATACTTTAAGTGATGGTTCAAACACCAACAAGAAAGTAAAAGTTTCCATAACTGGAATTACTCCATCTGGTTCAAACAGTGATTATGGTACATTCACACTTCTAGTACGTGATTTTGACGACACAGATAACGCAACAAACGTACTTGAAAGTTGGGACAATCTATCACTAGACCCAGATAGTGCAAATTATATCGCACGTAGAATTGGTAACTCTGTACCAACCTACGATTCGGTAAGTAAAGAAACCACATATCAGGGTGATTATCCAAACCTTTCACAGTATATCCGTGTTGAAATGTCTGATAGTGTAATCCCACAAGATGCGGTACCTTACGGATTCGCAGCATTGAATCCAGTAGTATCCGAATCTTCAGCTGCACGATACGCAACGGCATCTTATGTAACCAGTCGTTGGTTAAACAACGGAGTGCCGGGATATACTACTGCGTCGGTAGATAAGAGATATTACTATGGATATGATTTTGCAAGTACTACCGCATTGTCATATCTCGCTCCAGTTGCAACAACCAACTTAGATGTTGGTAGCGCATTCAGTCTAGAAAACGTTGGTGCAGATGTCCCAGATACAGTTGCACCGTTCTCACGTAGTATTGCGTTGACTGGTTCAAACAGTAGAGTAGACGTAACATACCGTCGATTCACTGTTCCGTTCCAAGGTGGATTTGATGGATTTAATCCAGCAAGAGTAGTCGCTCTTGGTGGAGCAATTACCTCAACAAACTCACAAGGATTCAACCTTTCAACCTCTACCACAGATGGTTCGGAAGCTTACAAGAGAGCATTGGATTCAATCGCTAACCAAGACAGTATTGATTTCAATCTTCTAGTAATTCCAGGCGTAATTCAAAGATTACATCCATACGTTGCACAAGAAGCTATCGACCTTTGTGAAACCCGTGGTGATGCATTCTATATTATGGACATTGGAACCTATGATGACAGTATTACTACTGTAACCAATCAAGCACTTTCATTGGATACAAATTATGCAGCAGTATACTACCCATGGGTCAAGATTCTTGACAGCAATACTAACAAAGTAATTTGGGCACCACCTTCTGTAGTACTTCCAGAAGTCTACGCATACAACGATACCGTTGGAGCAGAATGGTTTGCACCAGCAGGTTTGAATCGTGGTGGTATCCCAGGAGCAGTCGGTATCAAGTCACGCTTAACACAAAATGACCGTGATATCTTGTACGAAAACAAGGTCAACCCAATCGCACAGTTCCCTGGACAAGGTATCTGTGTATGGGGTCAGAAGACACTTCAACGTCGCGCTTCGGCACTTGACCGTGTAAACGTCCGTCGTCTTCTTATCACCGTAAAGAAGTACATCGCAAGTTCCGCACGTTACTTAGTATTCGAACAGAACACAGAAGCAACCAGAAACCGTTTCTTGAATATCGTCAATCCATATCTCGCCGGTATCCAACAACGTTCAGGTTTGACCGCATTCCGTGTCGTAATGGACGAAACCAATAACACCCCAGATGTAATTGACCGTAACATCTTACAAGGTGCTATCTATCTCCAACCAACCCGTACCGCAGAATTCATCAAGTTGGATTTCAACATTCTCCCAACTGGTGCAACCTTCGATACAATCTAATCGGTAAAAAATGGTTATTTTTTAAGTTGTACCTATTTATTAGTAAGATACAAATTAATATTTGGAGAGCCCTATGGCAAATCTGGTCAGTGAACAAGAACTATTTTTTACCGCATTTGAACCGAAGACCGCAAATCGGTACATAATGACAATTGATGGAATTCCTTCATATCTTATTAAGAAGATTGAACGTCCTAAGTTAACTCAAGAAGTCAAGAAGCTTGACCACATTAATCTTCAAAGATATGTGAAGGGAAAGAGTGTATGGGATTCATTGAATCTCGAACTATATGACCCAATCGTTCCATCTGGTGCACAAGCAGTAATGGAATGGGTCCGTCTTCACCACGAATCTGTAACAGGTCGTGATGGATACGCAGAATTCTACAAGAAGGATATCATCGTCAACGTCCTTGGACCTGTCGGTGATAAGGTTGAAGAATGGATTCTCAAGGGATGTCAAATCACTAAAGTTGAATTTGGTGAAATGAGTTGGGAAAAGGATGATCCCGCTTCAATTTCAATGACCATCCAACCAGATTTCTGCATCCTCAACTACTAATACTGTAGTAAAAAATACAAAAACCTCACGGTCAAACGTGGGGTTTTTTGTCATATACCAACAATTTATGATACTTATATTAAGACGTATTTTTTCCGAGATAAACTATGGCAGAAATCACAGAATTCAATATCGGTCAAGGGGAAACTTTTAAAGTATTGGCCACAGTAGAAAATGCCGATACTGGCGGATACTTGGATATAACTAACTATTCATTTGCTGGACAAGTTCGTGAAAATTATAGCACCGACGAAGTAGCGGCATCGTTTACCGTAACGAAATTATCACCACAAACATCGGGAAGTTTTTATATTGAATTAACCCCCACCGATACCAGTAACTTGACGCAACGAAAATATGTATACGATATAAAAATGACTAGCGGTTCAATTACCCGCAGAGTTCTTGAAGGATATTTTGTAATACGACCAGCTTCTACGAGATAATAAATGAGTTTTGATACTGGTATACCAAATATACGAGTTGTTATACGAGAAGCCGATGACCAAAATTTAACAGTAGATGTTCCCAATATTGCTGTTACTATACAACAGGGTTCTCAATATAACGTAAACGTAGCACCATCAACCGTCACAACACTACGTACAGGATCGTTTAACACTTATGCAGACCAAGCTGGTAGTGCATATACTGCATCGTATGCACTAGTTGCACAGACACTAATTGGATCGGTTGAATCTTCATCATTTGCATATACTTCATCTAATGTAGTTGGTGGAACAAAAAATTACATTCCACTGTGGTCATCTGACTCAACACTTACATCTAGTTTACTATATCAATCATCATCGGGTAACCTCATCCTCGGTGACCCGAATACCCGACATGATGCGGAAACAGCACCATTCCTTGAAATAAATCAAATATTCTCCGGCTCCAACGGTTCCATCGCTCATTTTCACGGAGATAAAGATGGACCCGTGGAAATTTCCGTTAAGAACTATAGTTCGGAAGCTAACGCATCTACAAATATATTCCTTGTTTCTGATGCAGGGCCTTCGGATGTTCAGTCGTTACGTCTAGGTATCAATGGTAGTAACTACACGGGTGGTGGTACCGTTGACGGTGCATTGGACGCATTTGTTATTACGTCTGGAAGTGACTTATTACTTGGTAACATCGGTGCCGGAAAGTCTCTGATACTATTCAACGGCACAGCAAATACAGCCAGAGACAATGCTAGAGTGTACGTTAGTGGAAATGGTACGGTTGGTATCAATACCAATGAAATAACAACAAATAACAGTGAATCGCTCTTCGTTCGTGCGTTTGCGGATAGTTTTAACATTGCTACATTTAAGGCACAAGTTGACAACTACGCTCAGATAAACATCAAGAACGAAGCCGGTGGTGGTAATGCATCTTCCGATATTGTAGCTACAGCGGACAACGGTACTGAAAATGAGAACTACATTGATATGGGTATCAATAGTAGTGGCTTTAGTGGTTCTATTGGTGGTCCAAATGACGCATACGTGTACTCCACGGGTGGTCATCTACACATAGGTAACACCACCCCAGGTCAAGACATTATGTTTTTCGTCGGTGGTGACGATGTTGAAGCAACAAAAAAATTGACACTACGTGATGATAATCAGCATGATTTAACGGGTTCGCTTATAGTAACCGAAGGTATTACTGGTTCATTGTTTGGTACAGCAAGTTGGGCAATTTCTTCATCATTAGCAACTACCGCTTCATATGCACTAAACGCCGCTGGGTCCGGATTTCCATTCAGCGGAAGTGCTATCATTACTGGTTCATTAGTTGTATCTGGTAGCGGAATCACCGGTTCTTTGTTTGGTACAGCAAGTTCGGCGGTTACAGCAAGTTATGCATTAAATGCAGGAACTTCTGGTACCAGTGGAACCGCTGGTTCATCGGGAACAGCTGGTTCTTCTGGAACTGCTGGTAGTTCTGGTACATCTGGTTCCACCGGTTCAAGTGGGACCGCTGGCTCATCTGGTACATCAGGAAGTACGGGCTCAAGTGGAACCGCTGGTAGTAGTGGAACGCAAGGTAGTTCTGGTACTAGTGGTTCTACCGGAAGTAGCGGAACATCCGGAAGTACAGGTAGTAGTGGTACCAGTGGACAAACTGGTTCATCCGGTACTAGTGGTTTAACCGGAAGTAGTGGCACTTCTGGTTTAACTGGCAGTTCGGGAACTTCAGGTAATACCGGTTCATCCGGTACTAGTGGTAATTCTGGCTCTTCGGGAACTTCCGGTAGTTCTGGAACATCAGGAGCAAATGGAAGTAGTGGTACATCCGGCTCTACGGGTAGTTCAGGAACATCAGGAAGCACTGGTTCAAGTGGAACCTCTGGTTCGTCTGGAACGCGTGGTAGTTCCGGTACATCTGGTTCAACGGGTAGCTCAGGAACATCGGGGTCAACAGGTAGTAGTGGTACTTCTGGTTCTGCTGGTAGTAGTGGCACTTCTGGTTTAACTGGCAGTTCGGGAACATCAGGCAGCACAGGTTCATCTGGTACCAGCGGGTCAACCGGTAGTTCGGGTACTTCGGGGTCAACTGGTAGTAGCGGAACTTCTGGTGTAACGGGCTCTTCTGGTACGTCAGGTAGCGCAGGTTCTAGTGGAACCTCTGGTAGTACAGGTTCGTCGGGCACATCCGGCAGCGCAGGTTCTAGTGGTACGGCTGGACAAACTGGATCTTCTGGCACAAGTGGAACCAGTGCATCAGTTACTATCAACAATAACACAGACAATTATCTCGTTACTGCAACGGGTACTACAAATACATTAGACGGTGAACCAAACCTACAATTTAACGGTTCACTATTAACAGTCAATAGTCAAGTATCCGCATCATCATATACCAGTTCCATTAATAATGGGGTTGGTTTCTTGGGTACTGCAAGTTGGGCAAACAATGCCGTATCATCTTCATATGCACCACCAACCTTCATAGATAACTTTGTAACAGTAGGTTTGCTTGGTAGTAGCACACAATACAATTCTATCAAAACAGCAGTAGACAGTATCACCGATGCAACCGCAACAAATACCTACACGGTCAAAGTATATCCAGGTGTGTATATTGAAGATACAATTACTCTTAAACCTTATATCGCAGTTAAGGGTGAATCGTCAACTTCTACTATCGTATCTGCATCTAATCCAAGTTCCAGTATCTTCATTATGGCTGACCAAACAATGGTCATTGATATGCAGATACAGGGTTCTACAGCAACAACCGCATCGGCAATAGTATACTCCTCACCAACAACACCACAAACGAATGCAATCGCATACGTAGAAAATGTTCGCTTTGGTACTAACTACACGAACGCAAAGGTAATTGGTAGTGGTAGTAGTGGAAACTGTATCTTACAATGTTCTAACGTCAAGTATGGTGGATTTACGGACAGTAGTAATAAATCATTTGATGTTGGATTTTATGTCACCTCTGGTTCAGACGGTGGTATTGGACGTATGCAATTACGTAACGTTACATCAACTAATGGTGGCGTTGCGGGAACAGACGATAATCAAATCTTTGCATTAGCAGACGCACCTGGATGTACGTTCATCGTCAATGGTTGTTTGTTAACAAGAGCAACTGGAACCGCACGTGGCACTGGGTTTAAGGTATATAACGGCGGGCAACTCCGACTAACCGCAGTAAACTTCCAACGTTGGATAAAGGGTATTTGGGCACCACAAACTGGGTCTGCGCCAAGTGTTGACGCTATCGCATTAAATTTTGAAAATTGTACAACTGACGTAGCAATTGAACATACTGGTGCAACTGGTAAGGTCCAAGGTACCGACAACTTCTTAAAGACACAAATTGCATTAGATGCACCATTATACGAAGTCGGACAAGACCCACGAAAAATTTCAGTTGCGAAGAAAGGTGGAGACTTTACCTCCATCAGTGCATCAGTTGCATATATTACAGACTCCGCAGAAAACAACAGATACGTTATTGAGATTGGACCAGGCGAGTTTACGGAAAAACAAATTGATTTACGTGGTAAACCATATGTCGCTCTTCTTGGGTCCGACATCCAGACTACAATTATCGTACCGTCTGGTAGTGGAAACTACGACCAACTTATATTGGGTCCAACAAACGAAGTATCGTTCTTAAGTTTACAAGGTAATAATGTTGCTGGATATTCCGCAATCACCGCACAAGATTTAGGAACTGATTTTGCACAAGCACATAAAATATCCATATATGATTACGACTATGGTATTAAAGTATTAGGAAACGCTTCTAGTTCAACGTTCTATGGGGAATACATTGATATCAATGGAACATTCTCATATGGATTGTACGTATCGTCTAGTAATACATTTAGTAGTAAAGCAAGTATAGAAAATTATTATCTGTTCCCGTCACAAAGTGCAGGAATTGGTAATTATGCAATCGGACCAAGCTCAAGTCTAAACTTGTATACGTGTTTGTTTGAAGGTGACAGTACTGCGGGGTCTACTGCACTTAAAATAGAACAAGGAGCAACGTTGGAAGCAGCGGGACTCGACGTGCCGGATTGGGATTATGGAGTGCGGGTTCCAAATACATCTCCAGCGCCAACATTTAGAATTGTTGGAGCAATGTTCCACGATTCTATTACCTATGACTTTGATATCTTAAATGCGGCCACACAAGGACGTTTCCAAGGTATATCTGACCACACCAAAATTAATAATAATAGTCAAGATTTTTACTGGAACTTCTTGGACGACACGGACGGTGAAAATGACGTAACTCGTAAGCTCTCCGTTACCTTTGCCGATGGTACTCACACGGACGCAACAACCCTTATCTTCAAGGGTTCGCCGATGGGTGTTATGCAAGGTGGTGTCATTACGACAGGAAGTGGGTTTGGTATTACTGCGGCAAGTGGATTCGGATACTTACAAGACTCCACAGACGTTGATATATACAAGAGATTAGATTGGATAAATGGTAATTTAACATTAACGGCAAATAGCGAAAATTATATTTACGTTAATGATTCTGGGGTACTAACTTCTGCAACATCAATACCAAATAATGAAACAAATATTATTTTGGGTAGAGTGGTCACCAACAATACCACCGTAGAATTTATTGACCAAACACCATATAATGGTGAACACATGTCCAACAAACTCTCTACATTCAATAGAGAAGCGTTGGGTCCAGTGTATGCAGTCGGGTCTATTATCACGGAAAATGTGGCACCGTTTAAGTTAGATGCCACCACAGGAACATATTTCTTCTCAGAAAATAAGTTTACACCAACGGGTACGTCATCGATAAACTTGACGCAGTATTATCCAAGCGCATCTACATGGGCACGATATACATCGTCAATTGTTCCGAATAATCTATATGCTTCGGCTAGTGTGTTGGCACCAATGTCATCGTCATATTACACCAAGCACACGGTCTATCTTGTTGGTGAAGGCGTTGATGAAAAGTATTTCTTAGTACTCAACTCAAACCAATACTCTACACTTGTTGAAGCAGAAAACGCAAGTCTACCAACAATTCCTACATACTTTAGCGATGGCGTAGTTTCGTTGGCGGCAGTGTATGTCCAGTCTGGTTCTGCGAACATTACACAAATCCAAGATATTCGTCCAACCATCGGATTCCGTGCCGCAGGAGTAAACGCATCCTCTGTTCACGGAAATCTACTAGGATTGGACGCAGATGACCATCAGCAATATTTATTGACCGATGGTACTCGTACATTAGCGGGTAATATGAACTTTGGTGGATATAATGTCACCAACGTTGGCTCATTAACCGCAACATCACTCACGGGGTCATTGTTTGGTACAAGCAGTTGGGCAACTACATCATCGTTTGCAATTACTGCAAGTTATGCAACTAATGCAGCAAGTGCAGGATTAAAAACAAAAGCAGGAAGTATTACTAATACATCATTCACTGGTAACCCAAGAAAAGCTCCAGTTATCTTCTCCACTCCGTTCTCAAATACGAGTTACGCAGTAGTTATTACTGGTGAGGACTCAAGAGCATGGAGTATTGAAGGAAAAGTTGTCGGTGGATTTACGGCAAGTGCAAATAGTAATACGGCCTTAGCAGGAACGACATACTGGGTGGCTACCGCATACGGTGAAACTTAATTTAGGATAACACGATATGGCAATATTTTACACAGATTCCGGTAGTTTTAATGATATATCAGTTACAGGAAGTCTTCTTGTATCTGGGTCAGTTATAATATCCGGAAGCACTCAATTAAGTAACGGTGGTATTACTGGTTCACTTTTTGGTACTAGTAGTTGGGCATTGTCGGCCGCTACCGCCTCATATATTGCTGGTGGTGCAGGTAGTTCTGGTACAAGTGGACAAAATGGAAGTAGTGGTACATCCGGTAGTAGTGGAAGTTCGGGAACTAGTGGTAGTTCTGGTTCATCTGGAACATCTGGTAGTTCAGGAACTAGGGGTAGTTCGGGTACGTCTGGTTCTACGGGAAGTAGTGGTACTTCTGGTACATCGGGATCTTCTGGAACAAGTGGTAGTACCGGTTCAAGTGGAACTAGCGGAAGTACAGGATCTTCAGGAACCAGTGGAAGTACTGGCTCTTCTGGTACTTCTGGAATAAATGGTAGTAGTGGTACAAGTGGTTCAACTGGAAGTTCTGGAACAAGTGGCAATTCTGGTTCAAGTGGTACATCCGGAAGCACGGGATCTTCAGGAACAAGTGGCAATTCTGGTTCAAGTGGTACATCCGGCTCCACTGGAAGTAGCGGTACTTCTGGAAGCACGGGGTCATCTGGAACATCTGGGTCAACCGGATCTAGTGGAACGTCTGGAGCTAACGGGTCTTCTGGAACAAGTGGGACAACTGGAAGTAGCGGAACCAGTGGTATTACTGGATCGTCCGGTACATCGGGTTCTACGGGAAGCAGTGGCACTTCTGGTAGTACAGGTTCGTCTGGTACGAGTGGACAGAACGGTAGTAGTGGAACTAGTGGAAGCACAGGAAGTAGCGGAACGTCTGGAAATACTGGTTCGTCTGGAACCAGCGGTAGTACAGGTTCAAGTGGAACCTCAGGTTCAACTGGAAGTTCTGGGACAAGTGGAAGTACGGGATCGTCAGGAACTAGTGGTAGTACCGGCTCTTCAGGAACATCTGGTAACACGGGTAGTAGTGGAACTTCTGGAGTAAATGGGTCTTCAGGAACATCAGGATCTACAGGTAGTTCCGGTACAGCAGGTAGTACTGGTTCATCTGGTACTAGTGGAAGTTCTGGTACAGCAGGTTCAAGTGGAACCAGTGGCGCTTCAGTTACCATCAATAACAATACAGACAACTTTGTACTAACAGGTACAGGTACTGCTAATACCATAGATGGTGAAGCAAATCTTACATTTAATGGGTCGTTATTGAATGTAACCGGAACGGTATCCGCATCTGGTGGATTTACTGGTTCATTATTTGGTACGAGTAGTGTTGCATCAAAAGTAGTTACAACATTCAGTACTTTTGGTGGATACCTATCGTTACTTCCAACTGCTGCCGATGGCGCACAAACACCATTATATCAATCCGACATTAATTATAATCCAGATACTCTAGACCTAAATATGGGTGCTGCGGCAATTACTAACGCAAGTTCAGTCACCGCAACAAACTTTATTGGAACCGCAAGTGTCGCAACTAGAGCAGATAACTTTAGTCCAAATACTGTAAAGTTAACTGTAGGAACCACCGCCCCATCAACTCCTGCAACAAATGACCTCTGGGTAGACACAAACTAATAGGAATATACTATGAGCTTACTTGCACAAAAAATTGCAGAATTAGTAGATGAGGCACGACTAACCCCGAATGTGCCAGTACTATTTAGAGATTATATAGATGGAGAATTGTGGAAAATTATTGTTACTTATGATGACGATGAGGTACCACATTTTGATATTAGAGTAGTAAACAGAGACACTTTATAACAGGAATTTGTTATGGCCACACGTATAAAAACAGTTGAATATTGGCTTGGAAGTTCAAATACAACACTTGCTACCGCAACCCGTCGTGACTTAGCACAGGTTGCAGTTCGTCTCCCTGAATCAAGTAAAGTATTTCGTTCTGTTCGTTTGATTCTTGGGGTTGAGGATGCACAAACTACGGCATTTTCATTAACATCACCAGTTCTAGGTGTTCAGATTGATGCCGTTGCATTCAGCAATGCCACACTTGGAAACCCGCCTGCAAACTCGGGTGAACATCAGCAGTATATTTTTGAACGTGATGTTACTTCCTATTTTACGACTAACTTTACCACAGCACAACACAACGTCGGTGTAGGGTTCCAATTTACAGGCGGAACAACAATCAATATTACCGCTAAACTCGTCATTACTTATGAATATGATGATACCGGTACAGAACAAGTCAAGACAGTTCGCATTCCAATTGAATCTCCCACAGGTGCATTGACTGCAACATTGGCAAATATTGGAACGACACAAATTCCAGCACTTGACACATTTTTACCAGAAGCAAGTAAAACATATCGTCGTGTGTGGATTGAGGCTATTTACAACGATGCCGCCTCCGGCGCTGTTAACGACCCGACATTGGGTATTAGCATTGCAGGTGGAGCTGAACAAGTAACTGGTGCACATTTTACGGACTTAGCTTCAGCGAGAGGTGGTTGGTATTGTTTTGACCAAGGCACAACTCCTGTGTGGAGTACTGCTTCAGCACAAAACATTCAAGCAAGGTCATCAAGCGTGACTAACGCCGCAACATTTGCCCATCTAGGATTTGTTATGTATGTAACCTATACGTTCAATCCAACAACCTCTACTCGCTATTTGAATTCCGTGGCACTTTTGTTACCGCCTATTTTTACACCGGGTGCTACAGCAACAACCGATGGCAACGAACAACAGTTTGAGTTGAATATACAGGAACCAGGAACAATAACGCTTCGTCAGTCTGGTGCATTAATCTGGTATTCACAAACCACTAACGTTTCACCACGTATTAAATTTGGAGCACAATCAGAACGTACATACACCGATACTGCGTTGGCATATTGTGGTGCTTCATTCTTCACTCATCGTGTTGATAGTGGTGGTGCCCAAGGCGCAGGAGTAACATTGACCCGTGGTATTAACCAGTTTGAATATGGTATTTCAATGGCAACGCTTGGTGTCACACCATCCGCTTTTGGTGGGTTTCTGTTCTTGAACTACGAATCAGATGTTTCAACACTTGGTCCCGGTGCACACAATCAATCATTATTATTTGGTGTACAAGATAGTCAAGCGAGTGGTACACAATCAATAACAACAGCAGCACAAGAAATATTCCAACCATCAACTGAGTGGTATCGTAGTAATCTAGGTTTCCTAACTAATCAAGTAACATTAGCAGTCATTACAACTGGCGGTAGTATTCAATTTGAAGTTGAATCTGCGGCAGGTGAATTAACTGAAGGCGGTTGGGAAAACCAAGGTGTACTTGTGTTAAATGGTGACGGTGAAAACGGATGGTATCCAGCAGGAACAAATGCTCGTTTGCAATCACCAAACGATTGGCAACGATGGACCAGTGACCCTGAAACCAGTCGTTTGTCATTAACTGCATCACGCCGTTGGCGTATCATTACAAGTCAGACTGGAACACGCCCATTGAGTGTATGGACGACAATGCACAATATTAACTACACCGTATCAAGCACGATTAGTGGTTCATCAGGTGGAACGGTTACCGTAAACTTACATCGTGCAAGTGATGGTGAGAGATTAAAATCAACCTCACGTACTGGAAATGGTACAGTGTCAGTAACGTGGTACGATAACACAGAAGATGTATATCTGGAAGCACGTGAAACAGATGCACTAGTTGGTCGTTCGGGTAATGGAACCGCAACAGGAAGTCCATAACTATGGCATTTGATACAATTGTACTTAGAGATGGTGGCGCTGGTACCTTTGACATCTCACTTTCAGCCGGTGGTACGACTGGACAGATAAAAGTATGGACCGGTGCCGCCTGGGAGGCAAAACCCATGAAAGTGTGGACTGGGGCAGCGTGGGAAGTAAAACCCGTAAAATATTATGATGGAGCTACGTGGGTAGTTACGCCGTACTAATAAAATTGTATGGTCAAAACTACCAATTTACGAAAAAGAATAATTTACTTTGATATGTATATTAGTACCCATAAGGAATAACTATGGATTTTATTACACAATATAGTCTCAACAAATTTCAACGTACCAGTACTACATTTACCAAACTTACCGGCCAAAACATAAGCAGTGGGTCGGTGACATCTTTGGGCGGTGCGTTTATTTTGTTGAGTGCTATATCTTCAGAAGCATCAGCGTATAAGTCTAGATTAAGATTGTATTCTGATGAGTCCAGTATGATAACTGACGCAGATAGAACGGAAGGAAACTACAATTTAACTGCTTCGGTTGCTTTAATCGCTGACATTGTGTTGACTGACTCCAATAAGGTCACATTTACTCCTCCAATAATAGGAAATACGTTTGTCGGCGGACAGCTTTGGTATAATTTAAGTGGGTCTAGTGCTCCGATTATAAACGTAGAAGTTCAAGCATATCCTATTAGACCAAATAATGATAGTACAACTGGTACGACTACTCCACTTGTAATTTCTGGTTCTAGTATACCAACGACGGGGTATGGGGTAAGTGGAAGTATTACTGCACCAAAGAGTTTTTTGATTCTAAGTGGAAGCTCGACGGTTGTATCACGACTACGATTATACTCACGACCATACACAGAAATACCAGCATTAGAAGCAACAAGATCTTTTAGTGGACAAGCAGCAGACGATTCATTACTTATTGCAGACTTAGTATTTGATTCTGCAAGTTTTAAGTATCCGTTGGTACCTGTACTGGAAGCCTATACGTGGGACAAAGACAGTTATCTAGTAGGAAGTGGTCAAGTAGGATATATTCTACAAAATCTGAGTGCAGGAACATCAAACATCACTGCATCATTGTACATTTATAGTACCGAGGATTAATATGCGTTTTTATCCGTTCGGGTCAAGCTCACTAAACCAAGTATATAATACAACATTAGCAACCACCGCGTCTATCTCAGACTATGCACAAACCGCTAGTTACGGAATACGAATAGTGACAGCATCATATGCACTATCTGGTTCTCCCGGCATAAATGGTTCACCGGGTACGTGTAGTTATCTGCCTGGAACTACAGGTGATACTGGATTACAAGGACTAGGTGGAACTCGTGGAGGCGTATCTATAGCATACCCATCAGGAATAGGATACTAATATGCAATTTTATCCACATAATATTTCGATATCGGAAGTTGGAACGGCAGTATCTGCAAGTTTAACAGCTACGGGGTCGCTAATAAATAACTTTGCCGCACTGACAATTAAGGTAATCAATACAGCAAGTTTAGCACTTAACATTACCGGTTCACGGGGAGCTGATGGCACTAATGTCGCGGTATCTGGACCAAAAGGCGCCACTGGTGACCAAGGACTACAGGGGTATAGAGGTAATAACATATATTTGCTATCATCTGGGTGGAATGATAGTGTGTGTGGGGGACCACCGGTAACATGCTATGGTCCGTTTACTCTATATAAGATTGGACCTGGCATTGATGCATGTAACACTGACCAAGGATCACAAACTCTTTATAGTGATGCTGACAGTACTATCATCAATTCTAATATAGTGGGTGATGCTGACGGATATATTCTGTACACCAATAATACGTGTACAACAACATACGCAAATTCTACACCATCACCTGTGCACAACACTCAAGGAGCTATATTCTATACAGATGGTTCTGGCGTAATTTCATCATCACCATGCGGATCATAAATGTCATACTATTTTCCATTCGGTAGTTCTGACGGAATACAACTTCAGAACATCAATTATTCTCTTTCAGCGGTTACAGCAAGTGTTCCATTTAGTACTGCAACAATTGCATTGACGGCTTCGTATGCAGCAGCATCTGGAAGTACTCCGTCCGCTGGTGTTGCTGGAGCAAACAAAACAGCAGAACTCTGTGGTCCTAGTACTGTATCTGGTTCTACAGGAGCACAAGGTTCTAGAGGCCCAGCAGGGTCGGATAATCTGACTTGCCCACCAGGAACCATTGAATGTACTAGTTTAAATCAATATCTACCCAACTTAAATATCTCAAAATCAAGACCATCGGGTTCTCAATTTATTAAGGTATGTATGGAAATCCCTACGGGATGTACCGCTGAAACCGCAGTCTGTCCAGCTACATTACCAAGTGCATCGGTGACTTCTACATATCCAAGTATTCCATAACCCTTGACAATTTAAAATCGTATTATATATTTAAAGTAAAAAGAGGATACTATGCAAGATAAAATGTCTATTCCAGTACCAATTGCGTTAAAACAACTGATATTAAGTAACAATACCCTATTGGAACACTATCAAAAAGAATTGACCGAAAAGGTCATATCTGCCAATATGGAGATTATGGAGATATTGGGACTAAATCCAGACGATGGGTGGCGGTTGGATATGGAGCAAATGGTATATATCAAACAAGAACAAGCTAAAGAAAAATGATACACGAATCAGCAGAACGTGCGATTCTCACGTTCGGAAAGTTCAAAGGTTACTCACTCTCTCACATATACTACAACAATCAGTCATACCTTCAGTGGATGACACAAACCGTTGGTATACCAGAAGTTTGGAAAGAAGCGGCAACATTGACGCTCAAAGGTGAGGATATTTCCCACCTCAAAATCGCAAAGACGAATAACCCAACTTCCACCTTTACACCACAAGTCTCAACCGACACCGTAGTTTCTATCCATCTAAAGGATAGTAAAACTGCGGTAGTTGTCATGCCATATAATCCTACACTGATGGCAAAATTCAAGTACGAGGTAGATGGTCGTAAGTGGAATGGTCAAGAAAAGTGGTGGGAATTTCCTGCGGTACATCTTCCAAAAGCATTTAATGTATTTGGTCAAGCAAATATTAAATGCGATGAGAAAGTGATAAAACTACTGGAAAAACTGAAAGACCGTAGAGAAGACCTAGATGAAATCAGAGTCCAAGAAGATATTGATTTCACTATTAAGGGAATGCAACTTCAGCTATATCCATATCAACGTGTTGGTGTCAAATTCGTGGAGCGTGCAGACGGCAGATGCCTGATTGCAGATGCGCCTGGTTTGGGTAAGACCGCACAAGCTATCGGATTTGCACAATACAAGAATCTAAAGACAATCATCGTCTGTCCACTCTCCGTTGTGGTGAATTGGCAACGTGAAATCAAAAAGTTTACCGGAAAGGAGAGTACGATATGGGATAGCAAACACTATTATGGAAAGCTTAATAATCAGTTTCACATTGTTCATTATGATGCCGTTGGCAAAGTGGTCGGTGATTTACGTAAGCAGGACTTTGACCTCCTTGTTTGTGACGAAGCAACCTACCTCAAAAATAGACAAACCATCCGAGCCAAGAGCATCTTAGGGTCATATAAAGAACGACGGAAATATCCAGGCATCAAGACGAAGTACTGTATCTTCCTGACAGGTACTCCGGTGATGTCCCGTCCTATCGAAGCATTTGCATTGTTGAACTTCCTCGACAAAGACCGTTTCAACAACTTCTTCCATTTCACCCAACGATACGGGGGATGGAAGGGAGAAGCACCACGTAATCTTCAAGACCTCCACGACCGTACAAAAGATTTGGTCATTCGTCGTAAGAAAGACCAGATTCTTACCGAACTTCCTGCAAAACAACGTAATGACTTGTATGTGGAATTGACGAAGGACGAACAGAAAGAATATAAGCAATTACTACGAGAAGTGTTTGGTCGGTGGAAGGTGGAGAAACCCACCATTGGTCACATGCCAAAACTCCAAGGATTCTTGATTGAAAAGAAGATGCCACGGTTGGTCGAAATGATTGATGAATTCTTGGACAATGACAAACCTATTCTCATATTCAGTAACTATATCGCTCCGTTAAAGTTCCTTCAAGAACACTACGGAGAGAAGTCGGCCATTTTGACAGGCGAGATGGGTATCAAAGAACGTCAAAAGTCAATCGACCGCCTGACAACTGGGGAAGCAAAAGTCGGACTATTCAGTTTGATGGCAGCAGGTATGGGTATCGACGGACTGCAGAAACAGATAGATACTGTGGTGTTCCTGAATTGTGATTGGGTTCCAGCAAACCACGAACAGGCAGAGGACCGTACCCATCGTATCGGTCAAAAGAGTCAGGTCCAAGTCTATTATATGTTATGTGCCGATACCATAGACGAATATATGAGAGATATCCTTAAAGAGAAACAACAAATCGCAGACCTCGTTGTGGACGGGGCTTTGGTCACCCCTGAGCGGTCAAAGTCCTATTTTAAGGAGTTTGTGAAGAAATTAAGTAGCGTCTATAACGAGGATATTTCTACCAAAAACATAGACGAATGATATTTATAGAAGTATAAAATTAACCAGTTTAAGGAGTTATTATGTCAGAATATGGTTTCCCAACAGAAACAATAGATTTACCAAGTGAAGGTAAGTTGTACCCAGAAGGACACCCACTACGTAGTGGCAAAGTAGATATCAAGTATATGACCGCAAAGGAAGAGGATATTTTAACATCAACCAATCTTCTTCAAAAAGGTACCGTTATTGATAAATTGATGGAAAGCTTGATTGTTACAAAAGGAGTCAAACCCGATGATATGTTGGTCGGGGACTTGAATGCAGTAATGGTTGCGGCTCGTATCTTGGCATACGGTAAGGAATATCCTACCTCGTTGTTATGTATGTCCTGTCAGAACAAGTTTGAATACCAAGTCGATTTAACAAAGTTGGCAATGATAGCACCCGAAGATACCTCTGATAAGGGTGAATACACTGCAACGTTACCAACTGGTGTTGTGGTCACCTTTAAACTCCTCACCCGTGGGGATGAAAAAGAGATTACAAACGAAATCAATAGTATGAAGAAATTTAATGGTTCGGTAGAAGCTGATACAACCACTAGACTGAAGTATATAATAACCTCAGTAAATGGTAATCAAGATAAGAAGGTCATTCGTGAGTTCTCAGAAGCAATCATTATTCGTGACCTTCGTGCTTTACGAGAGCAAATTAAAAAGGTTACCCCTGATGTAGATTTTGAAATACGAACCCAGTGCCCATCGTGTGATGGTGATGTAAAGATGAGGATGCCCATTGGGGCAAACTTTTTTTGGCCTGACCTCGGAGTATAAGCTTCAAGTTCACAAACTGTTATTTACATTAGCATATTTTAGTGAAGGAGCATTTACCTACACGGAACTATATAATATGCCAATTTACTTACGTACATTTTACTTGAAACAGTTAGAAGAAGTTAAGGCAGAAGAACAAAAGGCTATGAAAGGTGCGACAAGCAAACCTAATAAGAGATAGATATGGCAGATCCAATTGTCCCACAATCACTAATAGACGCCTTTGACCGACTTGCACAGGCAACAGAAGCAGCCTCTGCCGCTGCTGAAGCACGTGCAGAGGAAGACAAAAAAGCGGCCGAAGAAGCGGGTAAGAAAGCTAAAGAGGATGCAAAGGCTAGAAAAGCTGAGGCTGACGCAGAAAAGTCTTTACAGAAAGTAGCATCAGCTGGAAAGGCTGTCGCACGAGAATTTATGAGTATCGTGGACGCCGGCGCAAAACTATCCTCAACACTTGGTGTAACTCTTACAAGAGGTACGGAACTTGAGCTAAAGAACAGACTATCGTTGTTGGCTCAGATAGGTCGGGTTGAAATTGACCGCATGGCTACCATGCAGCAAATACAAGCCGTAGAAAAATCGTTTGTAGATGCAATAGGTGGTGCTCGACAAGGTATGGAGATTAGCGCCGAAGGTGCTACTCAATTTGCAAGTAGATTAAAAGCTGCAGCAGGTGGAGAGTTCTCAATGACTACCTCTGCAATGCAAGCTATGATAACCGCCGGAATCGGTGGAGCACAAGGACTAGAAACTTTTAAGAAGGCAACAGGATTACGTAGTGTAAGTGAACAACGATTTGCACAATTAGTTAATAAAAACTCATTGTCGTTTATGTTGTACGGTCCGCGGTTTGCAAAAGCCGCTCAAGAAGCTGAGAAGCTAGGAATTAGTTTAGCACAAGTGCAGTCAGCACAAGAGTCTATGGTTACGAACTTAGACGGAACAATTGATACGATTGCACAAGTTAATCAGTTAGGTGGTCAAATTGATTTTGGTACCCTTACACAAATCAACGAATTTCAAGGACCAGAAGCAACACTAAAATATCTCCAAAGTACCATCCCACCCGCACTCTTCCAATCCGCAAGTACTCGTGCTTTGTTAAAAGGATTTGGTATTTCTGTCGAAGATTTGATGAAAGGTCAAGAATCAGTACAAAAATCTGCTGCTGATAAGATTGAAGAACAACTAACCACATTACAAAAACCGATTGGAGCCATAGCAAAAGTTATGGCTGGACTTGGTGCAATTGTCGAGAAACTAAAAAATTCATTCGGTCCATTGATAATGGCTGTGGGTGGTCTTGGTATAGCATTACTTGGCTTACGGTCTGTTCCTTTCCCTCTATTAAAAGAAACGTTCACAAAAGCATTTCCCACTATAGCAAAAGCCTTTCAAATGTTTGCGGGTATTTCCGCAAGATTGCTTGGGGCTATGACTGCCGGAATATTTAGTGGAATAGCTGGATTCGCTGCAGCAAAACGGTCTGGGCGAGACAACTACGAAGCCGCAGGTGGTGCATTAGTACGAGGAGGACTTGCAGCAGGTGGTGCATTACTGGGTGCAGCATTAATACCGGTCCTCGGCCCACTCGGTCCAATAATTGGTGGATTCATAGGTGACCTTCTAGGTAAAACATTGAATAAATATTTCCCAGAACTTGCAAATAGTATAGGAGCATTCTTCAAAGGATTTGTAGAGGCGTTTACACCAATCAAAGATGCATTCTCAAATCTTATGAGTACATTACGTGAATTGTTTGCTACCATATTTGGAGGCGAACAGGGAATGAGTAAAATATTACCATATATGAAAGAGTTCGGATACGTAGTAGGCTACGTAGTTTTGCTACCGTTGAACATTCTAATATCTACCTTAGCTTCTGCGGCTGGTATGTTCACCGCACTTGCAAAGGTTCTCTCCGGAGATTTTACTGGTGCTATCAAGTCGTTTAGAGGTAGTTTAGCTAGTTTGATTTCACCATTTGTTCCTGAGTCTGTGGAAAAAAGCATACGAGGAGATGATGTGGTTTCTCGTTCTGGATACGGGGATAGATCCTTAGTCACACCGAACGGAACGGTGTCATTGAATAACCGTGATACTGTGGTCGCATTCGCAGATGATATGGTGTCTGGAATACGTACGATGTCCTTGGGAAGTATAGCACGAAACTTTCAATCCGCACCAGATTCGGCGCTGGTCGCAAAAATGAATGAACTCATCGCAGTATTACAAAACTCAAAGACTACAATTAATATAGACAACAAGATACAGCAGATTCCACGAATGGCTATGGCAGGGGTATATTCCCGTAATGAGAGAGTCTAATCTATGGCATTCACGACACTAGAAGATAGATATAACCAAGT
>JACCDP010367333.1_pt1 | contig 25111 bp, 18 predicted proteins | sample 7445841 | NCBI WGS metagenome assembly JACCDP01 (sample SAMN15323441, study PRJNA562643) | freshwater metagenome | isolation source: river surface water | place: USA:Blue River Watershed | collected 2017-08-17 | reverse complement strand
CCTTCGCCAAGATCGTCACCAAGCTCCGGGCGATGTCTCCGATGTGGGACGAGTTCGAGCGGGGTGTCATTGATTCGGTGATCGCACCGACCGGCCGCGGCAAGTCCTTCAGCCAGCATGCAGCCGAGGTGTCCGGCAAACCCATGCACTGAGTCGTTGGCTCAACCGGATCTGTTCCAATTCGACCTGCGGATCGCAGGCCGATCGGGCGGGTCACCCCATCGAGTTGCACAATCCAATTTCTTCAATACCCTAATGTTTATGACCATGAACTTGCCTTTGGCTCATGCCTTGACTGTGTCCGCCTTGCTGCTTGCTCCCGCTGCTTTGAAGGCGGCGAGCGCCTCGGATTTGCGTGCGAGCGCCTTGAAGGTGCTGGCCCCTATTCCTGAAAAAATGCCCGGATCTGAGAATGACACGGCCGCTCGCGTGAAGCTTGGTCGTGAACTGTTCTTCGAGAAGAAGCTCTCGGCCAACAACACCCAGTCCTGCAATTCCTGCCACGCCGTTGACAAGAATCTGGGCGGCGTGGACAACGAGCCCACCTCCTTGGGCGCCTTCGGAAAACGGGGCGGTCGCAACTCGCCGACGGTGCTCAACGCTGGCTTCCATGTCGCCCAGTTCTGGGACGGTCGCGCCCAGCGTTTGGAAGACCAGGCCAAGGGGCCGGTGCTCAATCCGGGTGAGATGGCCATGCCGAGCGAGGCGGCGGTGATCGAGAAACTCAAGGCTGAGAAGAAGTACGTCACCGGCTTCAAGAAGGCGTTCCCCGGAGAGTCTGACCCGGTCACTTACAACAACTTCGCCAAGGCCGTCGCCGCGTTTGAGCGGACGTTGCGCACCCACGACCGGTTTGACGACTTCCTCAAGGGCGACGACAAGGCCCTGACCGCCGCCGAGCTCAAAGGGCTCGACACCTTCCTGTCGATTGGTTGCACCACCTGCCACACGGGTCCGCTCTTGGGCGGCAACGACTTCAAGAAGTTGGGCATCCTCAATGCCTACGAGAACACCGCCGACAAGGGGCGCATCGAGGTCACCAAGGAAGAGTACGATGAGTTCGTCTTCAAGGTTCCTAGCCTCCGCAACATCGCCCTGACCGCTCCGTATTTCCACGACGGCTCCCAGAAGACTTTGGAGCAAACGGTCCAGAAGATGGCCTGGTTGCAATTGGGCAAGAAGCTCTCGACCGAAGAAACCAGCGACCTGACGGCCTTCCTTCGGGCCTTGTCGGACAAGAAGCGCGCGGTTGTCGCGGCCAAGTGAATCGCTGACGAACTCATTTCAGGGGTGGAGCCGTCCTTCGGGATGCTCCACCCTGTTTTTTACAACGGCTCAGACCCTCGGATTACGAACACAATCACCCATGGCAACCATTCAAGAGTCCTCCGTGATGGAGGTGCTGCGCACGGTCAAATACCCCGGATACAGTCGGGACATCGTCTCCTTCGGATTGGTCAAAGGCGTGCAGATCGACGGTGGCGCAGTGGGAGTGCTTCTTGAATTGACCGCTCCGAACCCGGAAATGGGCAAGCAAATCGCCGATGCGGTTAAGGCGGCGCTCCGGGATCGGTTGGAGGGTATCACCGATGCGCATGTGCAAGTTCAAGTGCCGACGCCCGTTGCGGCCGCCGGGGCCAACACCGGGGTTCCCCAGCGAAACCGGATGCCGGGCGTGCGACGGGTGGTTGCCGTGGCGTCGGGCAAGGGGGGCGTCGGCAAATCGACCTGCTCGGTCAATCTGGCTTGTGCATTGGCGCAAGCGGGTTTGCGTGTCGGCCTTCTGGACTGCGACATCTATGGCCCCAGCATCCCCTTGATGATGGGGATCAATGAGCGGCCGACGCTCACCGACGATGAACGATTGGTGCCGCCTGTTCGACATGGTGTGAAGCTCATGAGCATGGGCTTCCTCATCGATCCGGAGCAGGCCGTCATCTGGCGCGGGCCCATGATCCAGAAGACCATCCACCAGTTCATCAATCAGGTGGCTTGGGGTGATCTTGATTATTTGCTGGTGGACCTGCCGCCGGGCACCGGCGATGCGCAGTTGTCACTGTGCCAGTCCGTGCCGTTGGATGGCGGTGTCATCATCACCACTCCCCAGGAAGCTTCGTTGGGCGTGGTCCGCAAAGGGGTGACACTGTTTGAAAAGGTTCAGGTTCCCATCCTTGGAATCGTTGAGAACATGAGCGGGTTCCATCTGCCCGATGGAACTCGGGTGGATATCTTCGGCCATGGTGGGGGCCGGTCGGAGGCAGAGCGCAAGGGGGTGCCATTCCTTGGGGAAATCCCGCTGGTGGTCGCCATCCGTGAAGGTGGAGATCGAGGTGAACCGGTCGTGGTGGCCGATCCGATGAGTGAAGCGGCCCGGGCCTTTTCAGCGGTGGCCTCCGGGTTGCGGGCTCGGTTCTCGGAAGGTTGATGCCGGACAAAACCTTGGGCATTGCCGAGTCGGCCTGCGGCAGCGATCCTACACACCGTGTTTCGTGAATTGGGCAAGATGCTGTTGCTGTTCGGGGTGACCTTGAGGGCATTGCCGCGGATTTTCCGCTATCGGCGCAACCTTGCTGAACAACTGTTCGAAATTGGCAATGCCAGTCTCTTCATGGCCTGCGTGCTGTCACTGTTCATTGGCGGCGTGCTGGCGCTGCAGGCGGGCCCATTGCTGACCCAACGGGGCCTGGGCTCCATGCTGGGCGGACTGGTCGGAGCCTCGCTGGCCAAGGAGTTGGGGCCGGTGATGATGTCCATCTTGATTGCCGGCCGCATTGGTTCAGCGATGGCGGCGGAGTTGGGATCCATGAGGGTTTATCAGGAGATCGATGCCCTGCGGACCTTGAACATCGACCCGGTCGAGTACCTCGTGCTGCCCCGGGTTGTCGCCATATCTCTGGCCTTGCCCTGCCTGCTGGTGTTTTCGCTGCTCATTGGTTCGGCCGGCGGAGCCTTCGTGGCGGCCCTCAACCCGGAAGTGGCTGTTTCGGCCACGGCCTTCTTCAACAGCCTCAAGGCGACTTTGGAACCGCGGGATGTCATCCATGGTCTGATCAAGACCTTCCTCTTCGCGGTCACTGTGGGAGTGGTTTGCTGCAATCAGGGTCTGGATACCTTGGGTGGTCCACGCGGCATCGGTCGCAGTGTCACCAAGGCGGTGGTGAACTCGATCGTGTTCATCCTGGTGCTCGACTACATCATCACCCGCATGCTCTTGCCTTTCACCAAGAACTCGATGGCGGGAGGATTCTGAAGCCATGACCGCTTCCAAATCTCTTGAACCCGGAGTGGCCATCCGTGTCCGCCAACTTCGCAAATCATTCGGTTCCCAGGTGGTGCTCGATGGCATCGACCTCGATATCCGGCCCGGAGAAATCTTCGTCCTGATGGGGCCGAGCGGTTCCGGCAAATCTGTCTTGTTGCGTCACCTCATAGGCCTCGAGTCGGCCGATTCCGGTGAGATCCTGCTCAACGACAAGCGCATCGAAGACGAAGGAATTCGCGATCAGGTTCGTCTGGCCATGGTGTTCCAAAGCGGCGGGTTGCTCAATTCCCTCACTGTGGGTGAGAACGTCGGACTCTATCTATCGGAACACCGCCTGAAACCCGCCGTGGAGATCGAGCGAATTGTTCAGGAGAAACTCGCTCTGGTGCATCTGGGGCCCAACGATGCGCTCAAGTATCCGTCGGAGCTGTCGGGTGGCATGAAGAAGCGCGTGGCCATCGCGCGGGCGTTGGTGATGGAGCCGCAGGTGGTCTTGTATGACGAGCCCACCAGTGAATTGGATCCACTGGTGGCGGTGACGGTCGGTCGGGAAATCGTGCGAGCCAATGCCGTGACCCATGCCACCACATTGGTGGTGACCCATGACCGTGACCTGGCCTTCGGCATTGCCAACCGCATCGCCTTCCTGAGTGAGGGGCGCATCGTTGCCGTGGGGACTCCCGAGGCGATCCGGGCTTCTCAAGACCCTCTGGTGCGCCGATTCCTCTCGGCGGATTTCACCCGCGATTGATCCATTCGACCGGCCAATGGGCCTCAGGATCGCGGTCGGTCATGGGCTCGCTGGAAGCCCACTGCAACGTGTCTGATTCGCAGTCATCGCTGGCCCCGGTCCGCGCCGCTGGATAGCGTGGGCCCATGCGAGGGCTCTTCTCTTCGATTCGTCTGTGGCTTTTGGGGTTGGGATTGATGTGGGTGCTTCAGGCCGACGAGGCGCGGTTGCTGAGGTTTCCCGCACTGCACGGAGATCGGGTGGTCTTCACTTACGCTGGAGACCTCTACACCGTTCCCGCGCAAGGAGGCGTTGCGCGACGCCTGACCTCCGACCCGAAGGGTTTCGAGATGTTCGCCCGCTTCTCTCCCGACGGCAAAACACTGGCCTTCACCGGTCAATACGATGGCAACACCGAGGTCTATGTGATGCCGTCCGAGGGCGGAGAACCGCGTCGCCTCACCCATACCGCGACCTTGGAACGTGATGATGTCTCGGACCGTATGGGCCCCAACAACATCGTCATGGCCTGGAAGGACAATGACACGGTGGTGTATCGCTCGCGCCGGAACCACTGGAACCCGTTCAAAGGAGAACTGACGCTGGCACGGCTCTCGGGCGGAGTGCCGCAGGCCTTGCCGGTGCCGCGCGGTGGATGGTGCAGTTTCTCGCCGGATGGTCAGCAAATGGCCTACAACCGAGTCTTTCGCGAATTCCGCACCTGGAAGCGCTACCGCGGCGGTCAGGCTGATGAGATTTGGCTGCACCACTTCGGGACCGGTGAGACCACCCGGCTCACCAGTGACCCGGCTCAAGACATCTTCCCCATGTGGCATGGAGATCGGATTTATTTCGTCTCGGAGCGCGAGGAGTCCCACCAGGCCAACCTCTATGTGATGGACTTGAAGACCCGGAAGCCCCGCCGTCTGACGGATTTCACCGAATTCGCCGTCAAGTTCCCGTCCTTGGGCGACACCGGAATTGTCTTTGAAAACGGCGGGTATTTGTACCGCCTCGATTTCCAGACGGAGAAAGCGGTGCGGATTCCGGTGGAGATTCGGGAGGATTTGGCGATCGGACGCGGCGGGTTGCGCGATGTCAGCAAGGAGACCACGTCCTATGAGATCGCTCCGGACGGCGCGCGTGCGCTCATCGGTGCGCGGGGCGATGTGTTCACGGTGCCGGCCAAGAACGGGGCCTCCCGCAACTTGACGCAATCACCTGGGGTGCATGAGCGCAATGCGGTTTGGTCTCCGGATGGAAAATGGATCGCCTATGTCAGTGATCAGAGCGGCGAGGATGAAATTTGGATCCGGCCGCAGGAAGGATCGGGTGAACCGCGCGTGCTGACTTCCGGGGCCGACACTTACAAGTACGAGCTTGTCTGGTCGCCCGATTCCAAACGCATCGCCTGGACCGACAAGCTCAACCGCCTCCAATTCGTCGAGGTGGAGTCGAAGCAGGTGACTCCGGTGGCCCAATCGGAGGCCTTCGAGATCCGCGATTTCGTCTGGTCGCCAGACAGCCAGTGGTTGGCCTTCACGAAACCCGAGGTGCGCCGATTCGCCAACATCTACCTCTACGGGCTGGCACAGAAAAAACAGGTCCAGGTCACCGATGGGTGGTTTGATGTGGGTTCGCCGGAATTCAGCAGTGACGGCAAGTACCTCTTCTTCGTCTCAGAACGCTCGTTCAATCCGTCTTACGGCCAGACGGAGTGGAATCACACTTACAGCGACATGGAGCGAATTTACCTGATCACTTTGGCCGCCGCGACGAAGTCGCCCTTGGCGCCGAAGTCCGACGAGGTGAAACCGCGCGAAGACAAGGCGCCAGCGAGTGGAAACGAGGCCAAAGCGGCGTCCGACAAGGACAAGGACGGCGACGGGACCAAGGCCGCCAAGCCCTCCAAGCCAGTGGTGACCGTAGACGTCGAGGGGTTGACCCAGCGCATCACCGTGCTGCCACCTCCGGCCTCGAATTACGGATCGCTCACTTCGGTGGGCGACAAGCTGTTCTATGTGAAGAAGGGCAAGCTCCACCTCTTCGACCTCGAGAAGGAAAAGGAAACGGAGTTGGGCGAGGTGGCCGGTTTCCGGGTCTCAGCCGACCGCAAGAAAATGTTGGTCAAGGCGGGCTCGGATTTGGCGATTTTGGATCTCCCTGGCGCCAAGCTCGATCTCACGGACCGCAAGCTGAGTTTGACCGATCTGAAGGTGCGTCTGGATCGTCGTGCCGAATGGAACCAGATCTATAACGAGTGCTGGCGCCAGATGCGGGATTTCCTCTTCGATCCGAAGTTGCACGGCGTGGACTGGGCGGGCATGCGTCGTCGTTATGAGCCCTTGCTGGCGCATGTGCAGCATCGGGCCGACCTCACCTTCATCATCGGTGAGATGATCGGGGAGTTGAACATCGGCCACGCCTATGTCGGTGGCGGTGATTTGCCCAAGCCAGAGCGGATTCCCTTGGGGTTGCTGGGAGCCGTCATCCAGCCCGATGCCAGTGGTTATTTTCGTATCGAGCGCATTCTTCGCGGACACAACTGGGACTCCAAGTATCGCAGTCCGCTGACGGAGATCGGTGTCGAAATCCGCCCCGGCGACTACATTCTGGCCGTCCAAGGGCAGTCCACCCGCGGTATGACCGACCTGTATTCCGCCTTGGTGGGCACGGCCGGCAAGCCTGTGGTTCTGCGGGTGAACCGGGAACCCAAGGAAGAAGGGGCGCGGGACCAGACCATCATTCCGACGGCCGACGAACAACCGCTCTACTACCTGGACTGGGTTTTGGGGAACATCGAGAAGGTGGAGAAGGCCAGTGGTGGCAAGATCGGCTATGTGCATGTGCCGGACATGGGTGTTCCGGGACTCAATGAATTTGCCAAGTTCTACTATCCGCAGCTTCACAAGGAGGCGCTGGTGGTCGATTGCCGTGGCAATGGCGGCGGGAACGTATCACCGATGATCATCGAACGTCTGCGCCGTGAACCGGCGATGTGGACGGTGGCCCGCAATGGCGCGGTGAATGTCGATCCCAGTGGTCAAGTGTTGGGGCCCAAGGTGCTGCTCATCGACCAGCACAGCGCCAGCGACGGGGATATTGTCGGCTACCGATTCCGGAAGCATCGTCTGGGTCCGATCATCGGTCAGCGCTCCTGGGGCGGGGTGGTGGGCATCCGAGGCAGCTTGCCACTGCTGGACGGCGGAATCCTCAATCGGCCCGAGTTCAGCCGCTTTGATCTCGAGGCCAAGGAATGGATCATGGAAGGCACCGGAGTGGAGCCGGACATCGAGGTGGACAATGATCCGACGCGGGAGTTTACGGGCACCGACGACCAACTCAACCGCGCCATCGCGGAATTGAAGAAGGCGATGGAAGCCAAGCCTGTCCGCATCCCGCAACCGCCGGCCTATCCTGACAAATCCAAGTAAGGATCGTTGCTGGCTGGGTTACTGGGGAGATTTCTGCGGAGGTCTACGAGTTGGGGGAGGTGAGGGCGGGGCGGCTTTCGAGGAGGCCGTCAGCGGAACGGTCCGCGACGGGCGGTGCTCGGGGAAATCCCCCGCATATCGATTCCTCAGAGCCTGCGTGTCGGCCCTCATGAGATAGATGCGACCACGGATGCGCTTGGTTTCCCCGGGTTGCAATCCGCCCAGACGCAAATCGGAGTGCAGGCAGCGGATGACGCCTTGGAAGAGTTCCTGATAAGGCTGCCATGCGGTGGCGAAGAGCCATTGGCCGTCGCCGCTGAAGGCTCCGATCAACCCATCATCAGGAACGACCGGACTCAGGGGGCGCGGGTTCACGTCGGTGCGGGGGACGTTGCGGGGGCACCAGGTTTGCCCGGGAACATAACGGGCGGTTTTCACCCACGGCTGGATTTCGGGAAAGCGCGTGACGCGGTTGCTCAAGATCAGGAAACACTGCGGCAGGTAGTCGTCGAGATTGGTGCTGGAGGCCTGAAAACCGGTGAACTCCCCCAACCGCACGCAGGCCTGCGCCCAGTGTGCCTCGGAGCGTTTCGTACCGGGATTGTGGGCCACCAGGCGGAAGTCCACATCATCGGTTCCCGCCCGGATGGTGTGATCGACCACCACACCGTCGTCCAAGGTGTCTCGGAGTTTCAGGGTCTTCCGATCGGCGCTCAGGCTGATCAACTCGGCCCGGTGCGGAATGACCGTGTGCTTCACCCAATCCGCGTCTGTGGATCCGGCCCGGCAATAGGCCTCCAGGTAGTTTACCTCGATGGATTTGCCCGGCAGGTGATCTCCCTCGATGTAGAGCCAATGCGGCGCCTTGAATCGCAGCGCCAACGAGTCCGCCTGGCCCGGTAAGGCGAGTATCCCTCCAAGCGTGACTCCGAGGCACAAGCGCCAGAACAGGGACAGGCCAGAGGACGGCCAAAGGCTTCGCGGGGACAGTCTCAAGGGTCGACCGGCTGAACGCGGGGGGATCATTGCCGAATGAGTCCATATCCTTGGAGCCGAGGCAAGCTGTTGCAGAAAGCGTGATGAGGTCGCGTGGTCTCACGGTAACGGCGGTCGAAAACAAGGGCCTGTTCCCCGATGGCGCCGTTTCCGAGGCTTGCGTTCTCGAAGTGCTCGGCTCGAAATGGGCACCAGTCCCTCGCATTGAATCCCATGAACACCGTATCCATCGTCTCTACTTGCCTGCTGGCAGCGATGACTCTCTCTGCGGCTGCGCCGAAGAAGGTCCTCGTGGTCACCGCCACCAAGGGTTTCCGCCACAGCTCCATCGCCACCGCTGAGAACGTCATCGCGACGCTCGGTGAAACCTCCGGGGATTTCACCGTCGTTGATTACGTGCGGGGCGGAGCCGACGGCAAGGATGACGGTGAAGTCCGCGAGAAGCTTTCCATGGCCAACCTGGCCAAGGTTGATGCGGTGATCTTCGCCAACACCACCGGTGATTTGGCGATCCCCGATCGCGACGGCTTCATCCGCTGGGTGGAGCAAGGACACGCCCTCATCGGCATGCACTCGTGCAGCGACACGTTCCATGGATTTCCGGCGTTTTACGGCATGTTGGGCGGGTTGTTCCTGACCCACGGCGCGCAAGTCACCGTCGACATGGCCAATCAGGACCCGGCGCATCCGGCCAACCAACATCTGGGCGACACGTGGTCGATGTACGACGAGATCTATGAGTTCAAGGAGTTCCACCGCGATCGCGTGCACGGGCTGCTCACCCTCGACAAGCACCCGCAGAACCACCTGCCCGGCGATTATCCGGTGGCCTGGTGCAAAGACCTCAAGGGCGGTGGCCGTATGTTCTACACCTCACTGGGCCACCGCGAGGATGTGTGGACCAGCGCCGCCTACCAGAAGCACATCCTGGGCGGCATTCGCTGGGGCCTCGGCTTGGCCAAGGGTTCCGGTGCGGTCACCGATACGGCCAATGGCCTGAGCGCGACCGAAAAGAAGGCGGGCTTCAAGTTGCTGTTCGACGGCACATCCATGAAGGGGTGGAAATACCGTCGCGCCGACGGGCTGAAGTCGTGGAGCGTTCAGAACGGCATGCTGTGCAACGTGCTCAAGGTGGACCGTGAGGGCAATTTCACCGAGCACGGCACCGACTTGCTCACCGAGGAGAAGTTCAAGGACTTCGTCATTCGCTACGAATATCAGGTGGCACCGAAATCGAACTCCGGCCTTTATCTGCGCGGCCGCCACGAAATCCAGATCTTGGACGATGCGAAGACCGGCAAGTCTTCCAACGGTGGCAACGGCGCTATTTACAACCTCCAACCGACCTCGCTCTTCGTTTCCCGCAAGGCCGGACAGTGGCAGACCGCGGAGGCCAAGATTGTGGGCCAGAAGATCACCCTGACTCTCAACGGCGTGAAGGTGCACGACGGGGTGCTGAGCCCCAAGGGTACCGGTGGTCAGATCGACGACCAGGTGGACCAACCCGGCCCCATTCTCCTTCAGGGAGACCATGGAGCTGTGGCGTTCCGGAATATCCGTATCCGCAGGTTGGATTGAGGTTCGGCAAATCCGGGGTGCGGGGCAACCGTCGTTGTTGCACCCGCACCCGCGGCTTTCCCGTGACGATCGGGTGTCGGGTTGCTTGAGGGGTTGAATCGGACCCGTACTTCCGGAGAACGTTTCCTCAGATGGATGGTCCAACTCCAGATAGCGCGGCTCGATGCCGTATCGGATGAATCCGATGCGATCCATTCTCTGGGGGTCGCTGGTCGCGATCGGCATCCTGGTGGGGTTGCTGGCATGGAATCAGAGACCGCCGGCCAACGCGACTCGGAGGGGGCCGTTGGTGGTGTACTGCGCAGCCGGGCTCAAGACCGTGGTGGAGTCTGTTGCGAAGGACTACGAACGCGAACAGAAGACGTCGCTCCAGATCCAGTATGGTGGTTCGGGGACGCTTTTGAGCAATCTTCGGGTCGCCCAACGCGGGGACCTCTTCATCCCGGCCGACACCAGTTTCATCGACTTGGGGAATTCCAATGGCTTGCTGGCCGAGGTGCTTCCGTTGGCTCGCATGTCGGCCGTCGTCGCGGTGGCCAAGGGCAATCCCAAAAACATCCGTTCCATTCGCGACCTTCTCCGCGACGGAGTTCGGATGAGCCTGGGAAACCCGGACTCGGTGGCCATCGGGACGGTGGCTCGGGCGGCCCTGACCCGCAGTGGCGATTGGAAGGCGTTGTCGGCCCGCGCATTGGTCTTCAAACCGACCGTCAACGACGTGGCCAATGATGTAAAACTGGGAGCAGTCGACGCAGGCATCGTGTGGGATGTGACGATGGCCCAGTATCCGGAATTGGAGGCGGTGACGGTTCCGGAATTGGCCTCGGCCCGTTCCGAGGTGTCGGCTTGCGTGCTGCGATCGAGCGACCAACCCACCGAGGCCTTGCGGTTTGCCCGCTACATCAGTGCCCGGGATCGAGGATTGCGTCGATTTCGGGAGTCGGGTTTCGAGGTGATGGCCGGGGACGTGTGGAAACTTCGTCCGTCGGTGCTTTTTTACAGCGGGTCGGTCAACCGGTTGGCCGCCGAGCCTACCTTGCGTGAGTTTGAAGAACGTGAAGGCGTCGGCATCACCCGGGTCTACAACGGTTGTGGCATCCTCACCGCACAAATCCGTTCCGGCCAACGTCCTGACGCTTATTTTGCCTGCGATGTCTCCTTCATGGATACCGTTCAGTCTGAGTTCCAACCTGCGGTGGCTTTGGCCCGGACGCCCCTGGTATTGGCCGTGCGGAAGGGCAATCCGAAGGCCATTGGAGGGCTGTCCGATTTGACCCGCTCGGCCCTGAAGGTGGGGTTGTGTCAGGAAGACCAAAGTGCCTTGGGTGCCTTGAGTGCCCGGTTGCTGCGCTCGGTGGGGCTCTGGGATTCAGTGAAATCCAACCTGGCCGTCCAGGCGCCCACGGGCGATTTGCTCATCAACCAATTGCGTTCGGGAGCCTTGGACGTCGCTCTGGTGTATGCCGCCAACACGGCTGCGGTATTGGATGCGGTGGAAGTGATTCGCCTGGCGGGGCCGGGAACCATGGCCATCCAGCCGTATGCGGTGAGCCGCAACTCGGATCATGCCCAGTTGATGTCCCGCCTGCAGCAGGCGTTGGAATCAAAAGTGTCGCGCGACCGGTTTGTATCGGCGGGTTTTCAACGGCAGGAGTCGACTCCGTGAGCCTTCGCCCAGACAGCCCAATCCACCCCTCGGCCGATTTCTCCGCCCACGGTCTTGATCGTGGCTCGGACCGTCGTTTTCTGGCGGCCTTGATGCTCTTGGGTGGGACCTATGTGGTGTTGCTCTTGGCCATGGTTGCGGCCGATTTGTTCTACACCACGCCGGGGCATTTGTGGCGGGCCTTGGGTTCACCAGAGATCCGATATGCGATCCGATTGAGTCTCTTGAGTTGCACCCTCACGACGTTGCTTTCGCTGTGGGTGGCGGTGCCGATCGGTTACCTGATGGCCCGCTTCGAGTTTCCGGGCCGGGCCATCCTGGATGCCTTGCTGGACATCCCCATCGTGCTCCCACCCTTGGTGATGGGTCTGAGCTTGTTGATTCTTTTCCAGAGCGCTCCGCTTCGGGCCCTTGAAACGGTGTTTCCGGTCACCTATGCGGTGCCCTCGGTGATCTTGGCGCAGTTCATGGTCGCCTGCGCATTCGCGGTTCGCACGCTCCGGACGACCTTCGCTCAGATCAACCCCCGCCAAGAGCAGGTGGCCCTGACATTGGGTTGCAACCGCGCCCAAGCCTTCTGGCGGGTGGTCCTGCCGGCCGCGCGCCCAGGCATCCTCACGGCAGCCACTCTGGCCTGGGCTCGGGCTCTCGGAGAATTCGGGCCGATCCTGGTTTTCTCAGGCGCCACCCGCATGAAGACCGAAGTGCTGCCGACCACCGTGTTTCTGGAGTTGTCGGTCGGTCGATTGGAAGCGGCTGTCGCCGTTTCGTTGCTCATGATGGCTTCGGCCGTGGTGGCCTTGCTCTTGGTGCGTGCCTGGGGCGGGGCGGGCCTGGGGGGCGGAACTTCACATCGCCACCCATGATCTCCCTCCGCCAGATCACGGTTCAAGCAGGGGGATTCCAACTGCGGGATCTCTCGATGGAAATTCCCACCGGAAGTCATACCGCTCTCATGGGGCGAACGGGGTCGGGTAAAACGACTTTGCTCGAAGGGGTTTGCGGTTTGCGTTCGGTGAGCTCCGGATCAATTTGGATCGGAGACCGTGAGGTCACGCATTTGCCGCCCGGACAACGAGGCATTGGATTCGTCCCGCAAGATGGCGCTCTCTTTGATCACCTGACGGTGCGTCAGCACTTGGAGTTTGCCTTGGAAGTGCGTGGTTGGGTTTCTGAGCGCCGCGAAACCCGTTCCCGGGAATTGGCTGAATGGCTGGGCTTGACCCCGCTGATGAACCGGTTGCCGGCCGGCATGAGCGGCGGAGAACGCCAGCGTGTCGCCTTGGGGCGTGCCTTGGCCTTCCATCCGCCGGTCCTCTGCCTCGATGAGCCCCTGTCCGCCCTTGATGATCAAACACGGGGCGAAATCGTTGCTGTTCTGAGCGAGATCCGGAATCGCACAGGCATCACCATTTTGCACATCACCCACAACCGGTCCGAAGCCGAACGCCTCGCCGATCGAATCCTCCACTTGCGCGATGGACGCCTTGAATCCTGAGCTTCCGGATGAAATGGCCCGCTTGCCTGAATTGACTTCCGACGAGGTGGAGGCCTACGGCTGGCAAATTCCCGTGGGCGGCTTTGGTGAGTTGGCCCAGCGCCGTCTCAAGGGGGCGTCGGTGCTGGTGTCCCGCGTGGGTGGGCTGGGAGGGATGGTGGCCTTTGAATTGGCGGCGGCCGGAGTTGGGCGATTGATCCTCGCCCACGGTGGCAATTTGCGGTCCGACGACCTCAACCGCCAATTGCTGATGACCCACGACCACATCGGCAAGCCTCGCATCGACAGCGCCGTGGCCCGATTGAGGGCCTTGAATCCGCGCGTGGAGATCGTGGCCGAGCCATCCAACATCACGGAGGACAACGCCGCGCGATTGGTGAGCCTGGCGGATGTCGTGGTGGATTGCGCCCCCCTCTTCGAAGAGCGCTATTTGATGAACCGCGAGGCCATGCGGCTGGGGCGGCAGATGGTGGAAGCCGCCGTCTATGATCTGGAGTTTCACCTGACCACCTTCGTGCCGGGAGTCACCGGATGCCTCCGGTGCCTGTATCCGCAGCAAAGCGCGACATGGACCCGGAGGTTTCCCGTGCTGGGGGCCGTGTCGGGGACAGTCGGAGGGATGGCAGCCCTCGAGGCCATCAAGGTCATCACCGGGGTTGCACCTCCTCTGGCTGGGCGACTGATCACCTTGGACTTGAGAACTTATCAAATGGCTCGGCTGAAAATCGGACGGATTCCCGGCTGTGTGGATTGCGCTCCAAGCACGGGAGGCAAGTTGTCATGAGTGGCTCGATTTCATTCCGAAGCAAGTTGGTGTGGCTCGTGTTCTTCGTGGCTGTGTCCGCCTGGGCGTGTCGCTACTCGGTCCGCGACACCGGGTTTGTCGATCTGGGGCTGGAAGCCTATCGATTGCGATGGGTTCCAGAGTCGGGAACTTCGGCGGAGGTGCGTTCCAAGGCCGAATTGCTGCTGCGTGAATCGAACGTGGTTTGGGACGAAGATCCCACGGGCGGTGGCTTTCCGCGCGCCGCCGGGATGTATTTGCGCGATGTGGAAGGGCGTATCCTGAGCGTGCCGTTGCCCAATCCTTCCGACGTGCCGGCGGTGCTGCGAGGCGTCGAGACGGCGGTGACGTCGCCGCTGCGGGAGCGGGTATATCGCGAAGGGCTCCGCGCCTATGCGTTGGTTTTGTTGCTCGAAGGCACTGATGGGGCGGCCAATGCCCGGGTCCGTCAGGATGTCGAATCGGCCATCACCGCCACTGCGCGTTTGCTTTCGTCCATGCCCAAGCCGGTGGAGACGCCGCCGCTCTGTCTGGTCGTGTCGCTGAAGGAACAGGCGACCGAGCAGGTGTTGGTCTGGGGGCTGGGCTTGGATCCTGCGTCCATCGAGTCACCTCGGGTGGTCCTCGTTTTTGGTCGAGGACGCCGGTTGGGTTCACCGTTGGAAGGGCCACTCATCACCCAAACAGCCTTGCGAGACCGGTTGCTGCTCATTGGTCAGGACTGCGAATGCGATTTGGATCGGGCCTGGTTGAAGGGACCGCTCCTGCCCGGCCGTTGGGGACGGGATTTGCAGCAAGCCGCCCTGGATACGCTGGGCTTTGATCCGGGCAACCCGATGGTGCGTGCCGAGATCAGCCGCATCGTTGAACGTGGACCGCAGAATCCCGGGCGTCGTCGCCCGCCGTCATCCGGGACCTCGATGGGTTATTCCGAGGAGTCGGTTGAAACGGCGACCGGGTCGGAATCCGATCCAGCCGATCCATTGAATACCCGAGTAGCTTCGGACACCTCCGCGACTTCTGCAGATACGACGGCATTGACATCATCGACCGCGCGGTCGAAACCACCGCCCACTCCCACGCCAACGAACCCGGGTCGCGGCCTTTGGTTCGTCTTGGCGGCGGCTTTGACCGCCGTCTTTGCCGTGGGTCTCGGTCTTTGGTTTCGAGCGTCCAAGCAATGAACTTCACTCTCCAGAACATCTTGCGGGAAGGGTGGTACTCCCGCCTCAACTCGGCCCTGATGCTCGTTGCATTGACGGGGGCGGTGACCTTGCTCACGGCGGTGCAGGTGCTCACCGCGGCTGCAGAACGCGAGACCCGGCGTGTGGTTCGGGACATGGGGTTCAACTTGCGGATCCTTCCCAAGGACACCGACCCGGAACGGTTTTTTCTGGAAGGCTATTCGGAGAACACGCTGCCGGCGGATACCGTGACTCGCTTGGCAGCCGGTGCCGGAACCTTCATCACCTTCAATCACCTGACGCCTGTTCTGGAACGTCGCATTCGGGTGGCTGGCCATGAGTGCCTGCTCACGGGATTGGGTGACACGGTGGTCGGGCCAGGCGAAAAAAAGCAGCCCATGGGTTTTCGCATTGCCGCGGGAACAGCACAGGTCGGGAGTGTTTTGGCCGAGCGATTGGGAGTGAAGGTCGGTGGAACCGTGGAAGTGGCCGGCCGAACACTCCGCGTGGAACGGGTTTTGGTGGAGGCCGGAACGGAGGAAGATGTGCGGCTCTACACCACCTTGTCGGATGCACAAATCGCCCTCGGGTTGCCGGGTCGCATCAGCGAGATCAAGGCCATCGACTGCCTGTGCCTGACGGCCGATCAGGATCCATTGCCGAAGATCCGCGAAGCGCTGTCGCGATTGTTGCCGGAGGCGCGGGTGATTCAAATGCGCGCCTTGGCCGACGCACGGGCCAAGCAACGGCAGGCCTCGGAACGGGTGAGCGCCTTTGCCGTGCCGATGACTTTGCTTGTGGCGGCCGTGTGGATATTGGTGCTGGCCATGTTGAACGTGCGCCAACGCAGGGTGGAGATCGGTCTCTGGCGTGCCTTGGGGACAGGCTCTTCGCGCATTGCCGGGCTATTCTTGGGCAAGGCGGTGCTTCTGGGCGGATTGGGCGGTGCGTTGGGATGGGCGGTCGGGACCACTGTGGCGTTGCGCTGGGGACCTGTGTTGTTTCCGGTGACGGCGGCCTCGTTGAAAATGGATTCCACGCTGATTGTGCCGGCCCTGACCTGGACTCCGCTCTTCGCGGCGGCCTCCAGTTTTTTGCCTGCGATGATGGCCGTGTCGCAAGACCCAGCCGAAACACTCCGGGCCGATGGATGACGCCATGAACTCTCCCCTCATCGAAGCCTCCGGCCTCACACGGAATTACGCCAAAAAACCCGGCGTGGTGGCCGGTGTTTCCGATGTGTCCCTGCGCGTGGAGCGCGGCGAGTTCGTGGTGATCCAAGGCGCCAGTGGATCGGGCAAGAGCACCTTGTTGCTCCTGTTGGGAGCGCTGCTTCGGACGGAGCGTGGGACCTTGCGAATCGACGGGGTGGAATTGACCCATCTCAATGCGGTCGAGAGGGCGCGCTATCGGGCGCGTTCGGTGGGCTTCGTCTTCCAATTGTTCCACCTCGTTCCCTACCTGAGCGTGCACCGCAACGTGCTGTCCGGACTGCCTCCGGGGGTTGCCGTTGAGCCGTCAGAGGCCGATCGGTGGATCGAAGCGCTGGGATTGACCGAGCGCCGCGACGCAAACCCTGCGACGCTGAGTGCCGGTGAGCGGCAACGGGTGGCCTTGGCTCGAGCCTTGGTCAAGCGACCGTCATTGATTTTGGCCGATGAACCAACCGGTAATCTGGATCCCGACAATGCGGCCCGGGTGCTTGAGCACTTGAACCAGTACCGTCGCTCCGGTGGCACGGTGGTGCTGGTGACCCATGGTTCTGAGGCCAATCAGTATGCCACCCAACGTCTCCGATTGGAGGCGGGGCACTGGGCCATTCCGTCCTCATTTCCCCCTTTCAACGACTCCGCATCATGAACCGATTTTGCACTTTGATCGCATCGGCCGCCGCATGGGCTTTGGCCTCGGCCGAGGCCGCCGACTGGCCCACCTACCGCGGAGATTATTCCCGAAGCGGCGTCTCCACCCAGAGCGTGGCCGGCACACCGGTGGTCTCGTGGACATGGCAATCGAAGCATCCGCCGCAACCCGCGTGGCAGGGGGAAGCCAAGTGGGATGGCTGGAACAAGGTCTTCGATATGAAGCCGCGCCAAGCCTTCGATCGCGCTTTCCATGTCGTGGCCTCCGGACGTCGGGCGTACTTCGGTTCTTCGGCCGATGATCAAGTGCGCTGCTTGGACACCCGATCGGGAAAAGTGCTCTGGAGTTTTTTCAGCGAGGGACCAGTCCGGTTGGCTCCAACCCTTCACGGCGAGCGCCTCTATTTCGGCAGCGATGATGGCTGCGTCTACTGCCTCAAGTCAGACGATGGGCAGTTGATTTGGAAGACCCGGGCCGTCCCGACGGATCGACGGATTCCGGGCAACAGTCGCATCATTTCGGCCTGGCCAGTGCGCACCTCGGTGGTGGTCCAAGATGGCAAGGTGTATGTGACCGCGGGGATGTTTCCGGCCGACGGAGTGCACTTGGTGGCATTGGATGCCGGCACCGGAACGGAAGTCTGGCGACAGGTTCAGAATGACCTCCCGGCCCAGGGCTACTTGTTGGCTTCCCGCAGTCGCCTTTACGTGCCGGCGGGGCGCAACAATCCAGCCGTGTGCGACATCGTCACGGGCAAGCGCGTTCGGGTCGTCGAAGGAGCCGGCGGAACGTATGCGCTCCTGACCGACGATTTGCTCGTCTTTGGACCTGGCAAGACCGGGCAATTGGGAGCGGTGGAAGAGGGGAGTTCCGATCAATTGGCCAGCTTCCAGGGCAACCATATGATCGTCACGGGCAACCGGTCGTACTTGCATTCGGATTCGGAGATCAGCGCCTTGGACCGTGGTCGCTATTTGCAACTGGCGCGTGAACGGAAATCCATTTCGGGCCAGCAAGCGGCCTTGGCCAAGAAGGCAAAATCCCTCGCAGGCAAGTCGGGCACCGAGTCCGAGCGGGAAGCCGTCAAGAAGCAGTTGGCCGATTTGGGCAAACGCCTCGATGAAGCCACCCAGGCCATGGACCAATGCCTGCTTTGGAAGGTGCCTTCGATCTGGCCCCACTGCGTGATCTTGTCGGGGGACACCCTCATCTTGGGCGGTTCCAGCGAAGTGGCTGGATTGCCCGCGGCCACAGGCAAACTGGGATGGAAACTCCCGGTGCCCGGCATCGCCTACGGGTTGGCCGCGGCCGATGACGCGGTGTTTGTCAGCACCGACCGCGGTGCCGTTTTGTGTCTTCGCTCTCCGAGCGCCTCGGAACCTTCCGCATCTTCCAACGCTTCGACCTCTTCCCGGCCATGAATTCCGCTGCTTCGATTCGCCTCGGAGTCTCCGTCCTTCTGTCCACCGCTCTGGGCTTGTGCGCCCAGGAGACAGGCCGCATCGGACGCTGGGTCTTCGCCCCGGAGTGGGCGCAAAACGCTGGCATGCGATCGCCCATCGGCAAGGAGTTGACCTTCGTCGGTAAACCCAAACTGGTGAAGGATCCGGGTCCTCCGCGCATCGAGCTTCCGGGCCGCGACGAGCGCATCGTGGTGGCCAACGCGCCGGATCGGGCGCTGCTGCCCGAGCGCGACATGACGGCAGAAGCCTGGGTCCGCGTGGACCGCGTCACACCGTGGGGCGGGTTCATCGGCCAGGTGCAGGACAATGGAGACTTCGAGCGCGGTTGGGTGCTGGGATTCGTCGAATCCCGATTCACGTTCGCCCTCGCCTCGGAAGCCGGCCAACGGCTCACCTTTCTGACCTCTCCGACCGCGTTCCAGACCAACCGGTGGTATCATGTGGCTGGAGTGTATGACGGCGCCGAGATGCGCCTCGTGGTGGATGGCTCAGTGGTGGCGACCAGTCGTGATCAGTCGGGTCCCATTTTGTACGCCCCTTCCGGACCCATGGTCATCGGGGCGTATCAGGACGACGATGAGCATTTCCGCTTGAGCGGCGCCTTGCATGAGGTGGGTCTGTTCCGTCGCGCCGTGCCCTCGGCGGAGTTGCAATCCCACTGCGAGGCCCGGAAGCGCCTGTTTCCGGAACCGGCACCCGAGCCGGTCTTCGCCAAACCGGATTTCGGTCCGTTCATCGATTGGGTGGACCGGACGACGGTGAACGTGGCCTGGGAGACCCTGGTTGACGAACCCACCGCCTTGGAATTGGACATGCCGGATGGCACACGACGCCGATGGGGCGTGGGCCACGCGCGCAACCATTCGGTGACTCTCACCGGACTCCTGCCCGATCGGGAGTACCACTACCGGTTGATCTTCCCGGATCGCGAAGGACGTCCGGTGACCAGCCGCCGTTATCTCTTCGACTCGTCGTTTTACTATCGCCCGGCCCAGCCGGCAGCCTCGCTGAAGACGCCGGCGGCCGCCCGTGCCGCACAGGTGATTCAGGCCTCCGGGGTGCGTCAGGGGTATGCGTTCATCTTCGGTTCGACCGATGCCAATCTGGCCATCGAACTGGTCCGTCAAAGCGACCTGGAAGTGGTCTTGCTGGAGAAGGAGGCCGCGTTGATCCAGCGCCTCCGCGCGCGTTTGGACGAGGCTGGGATCTACGGTGTCCGAGCCACGGTGATGCGATTGGAGTCCGCGCAACTGCCCTTCGGTGGCCTGACCGCCAACTTGATCGTCGTGGATTCAGGACGGACTCCGGAAGTTCCGGCGGCTGAGGTGCACCGATTGTTGCGGCCTGTGGGCGGGGCATTCATGGCCGAGGCGCCGGCCGACCAATCCGAGGATTGGGCCCGTTGGTTGAAGGGTTCCGACTTGGCTCAGTGGACCTCGGTGGCGGGCGGTGGCGATTGGCATCGATGGGTCCGGGGGCGTCTGGTGGGTGCGGGCGATTGGGCACATCAATACGGCGGAGCCGACAATTCCTCCTGCAGCCAAGACGACCTGATCCGGGGTGAGTTGCAGGTGGCTTGGTGGGGGGATCCCGGACCGCGGCCCATGCCCGACCGTGGCAACCGCAATCCTGCTCCCTTGAGCGTCAACGGCCGCCTGATGATCCAAGGCGACCGGATCCTCTTTGGGTTGGATGCCTACAATGGGGCCATCTTGTGGTCGTTTTCTTGTCCGGAGATCCGGCGGGCCAATGTCACTCGCGACAGTTCCAACATGACGGCTGCCGGGGACAGGCTCTTTGTAGCCCATGGGCGGCATTGTTTGGGAATCGATGCTCAGACCGGCGCGCGGTCCCGCCGGTACTCGGTTCCGCCTGCCGGTGAGGAGACCAGAGACTGGGGTTACGTGGCTGCCGAGGGTGGTCTCCTCATCGGGAGTCGGGTGAAGCCGGGATCGGCCTATCTGGGGGATGACGGCGAGTGGTACGAGGAATATGCCGCCGACCAAATCGCCCGCGTGACCAGCGATTTGCTGTTCGCCACAGATCCGGAGACGGGCAAACCTGTTTGGCAGTACACGGGCGGAGCCGTTCTCAACTCCACGATCACCTTGGGCGACGGAATGCTCTTCTTCCTCGAGAGCCGGAATCCGGAGGCCATCTCCGCACCCTTCGCGCGCCAGAGCCCCAACATCCTGACCGATCAATGGTTGGTGGCCCTGGATTTGAAGACAGGCAAGAAACTTTGGCAGAAAACCCATGATTTCAGCGCCTGCAAGTTCATGACCTATTTGGTTTACGGGAAGAACACGGTCGTGGTGACCGGCACCGACGCCTCCAAGAACTTCCACACCTTCGCCTTCAACGCGCCATCGCCTCGGGGGAACCAAGACAGCGGTGACGACATCATCAGTGCCATCGGCGGTCGAATTCTGTGGTCGGAATCGCACAAGGAAGACAAGGGACATCACAGCGGGCACCTCCAGCATCCGGTGGTCATCGGTGACACCTATTATTCCGATCAACGGGCCTTCAAGCTGACCTCAGGGGAGTTGGTTCGGAAGGACCTGCCGGAGCGGCGCGGGTGTGGGGTCATGTCAGCAGGTCGCAATGCGATCTTCTTCCGCCATCACTTTCATGGCATGTGGGATTTGGAATCGAACAAACGTACCCAGTTCGAGGGCATTCGGTCGGGCTGCTGGCTCAGCATGATCCCGGCGGGCGGCATGCTGCTGGCGCCAGAAACCAGCGCGGGGTGCTCGTGCACCCACGCCATCCAAACCTCCATCGGTTACATTCCGAAGACCTTGGCGGGGCGATAGGCGGCCAAGAGGTCCAGGCGCGGATCTGGAAGGATCATCGCGCCTGGGAATCAGGGGGTTCGGGCGGGGTGATTCACCCGGTAGACATCGGTGACGATGGCTTCCTTGGCTTTCCACACCAACGTCATGGTCAAAGCCACTGGTGGGAGTCCCAGGGCGACCACCAAAAACACCCGGGCTTGTTCGAGCACCTCGAGGATCCCGTCCAAGCCTTCGGATAGGATGGGGAATTCGCGTGCCAGGGTCCACGCGGCGGCGAAGACCGACAGCGTGCTCAGCAAGGTGGTGTTGACCGTCGTGAAGAGCCGCATGTCCGAGCGCAATGTTTCATCGGGGAGCAGTGCAGCCAATCGTCGCAGTGCGTGGTTCAAGGTCAGGAGGAATGTCAGTCCGGAAAAGAGCAGCAGCAGCACGCTGGCGCCGAACAGCGCCACATCCGGTCGCCGGCTCCACCACCAAGTGAAGGGAGAGAGCGCTAGATTCAGGAGGGCCAGCAATTCGGCCCGATGCACCGAACGCACCCAGATCCGTTCCTGAGTCTGGAAGTGTTCCAGTTGCTTCAATCCGAACCAAACCAAACCGCAGGCGGCGACGGGAAGGCCCAATCCGAACTGCGACCAGAGATCGCCGAGAGCGGTTCGGGTGCAGGCGAGCAAGGCCAGGGGCAGGCCCCAGAAAAGGCAGGACAGCCCGCGTACAACACGGGCGAGCGAAGACAGCAAGGAGTCCTGATTCACCGCGGGCCAACGAAACGCTGTTTGGAGGGGGCACCGCAAGGAGGAACCCCGGGTGCCGGATCGACCACAAACCGCATCTTGGAAAAACAAAAGACCGGCCGATTAGGCCGGTCTTTCTCTGGAAAGCTGGAGCGAGTGAAGGGATTCGAACCCTCGACATTCACCTTGGCAAGGTGACGCTCTACCAGACTGAGCTACACTCGCGTTGACGGGATGAAGGTGCGCCAGAACCGGGTGATTTGGCAAGAGGTGTTTTTGGATTCCGAACTTCAACCCGTGCTTCGGCCATCGAGTCTCAAGGGGTGATGACCCGGTAGAGGCGGCTGGCGTTGGTGGTGGTCAGGTCACGGAATTCCCCGATCGATGGATTGGTTTCCGAGGGGAATTCCATGAGTTCACGCCAGTTGGGCGCTGAGTCTTGGCTCAGCGCCTCGTGGAACTGGAGGCGGTAAGATCGCGCGCCGCGCCTCGGGAACCGCAAGATGGGGTTTCCATCGAAGGGGGAGGGCCATGCTTTGAGACTGGGTTGGTCTGAGGCATCGCCGGGCTGGGTTCCTGCCAGGAACTCCGCGCGATTGCTGGCGCCATCGCCGTCGGGATCCTCGTCACCGCGTGGTTGGAGGGATCCGAAAAAGTTCCATTCCCAGGTGTCGCTCAGACCATCGCCATCGGAGTCCACACCTGGCCCCACGTCGGAGGCGAGGTCGGGTTGACCCGGCGAGCCTTCGGGTTGGGCGCTGGCGACCCAGGCCGCAGGGGTGTCGATCTGGAACGCCTGCAGCGCTTCCGATCGCAGGACCATGCTGTAGCCATCGCCATCAGCCGGCGGCACCCACTGGTCGTTCAGTTCGAAATCAAATACGGGATTGCCTTGTGGATCCACCAGCCTCAATCGCCCTCCGCCATCAGACAATTGCCCGGAATACTTCCCCAGATGTTCGACCAGCATTCCGTAGCGGGAGCGGAAGGTGGAGTTGTCCGAGGCCAGCACCACTCGTGCGTTGGGCGTGAGGATCCGGGTTCCGTTGGTGGAGTTGAAGGTGAAGGAAACATCGCCCTCCAATCGGAATCCAGTCAGGTCGAGCGGGCCGCCTGACGTGTTCTTGAATTCCAGGAATTCACTCTGGTCGGGATCGAAGGATCGGTTGCCCCGTTGGTCGGATGGATGGAAGTGAATTTCGCTGAGAGTCAGGGGCGGTGCCGACATCAGGTAGGTGCGAGCCATGGGTCCGGACCACGGAGTGCTGATCGGCGGGCCGCTGGTCTGACGCCGCGACGGATCCAGGGTTCGGGCCACCAGCCGGACGGGGCCGGTGAGGGTGATGGGGCCCGTGTACAGGCGTGCGCCAGTCGATCGGTTCGAGGTCCCGATGGCCCGTGGATCGGTGCCATCCAGTGTGTACCAAATCGCCGCGTTGGTGCTGGCGTTGGGACCAAAGGACAGGGTGAGGGAGGCCCCCGTCGAGACGACGCCGGAATTCAATGACGACACCGGGGGTTGCGCGAGTTGTCGGTCGACGAAGTCCAAGCGGTTGGAGACCCAGCGTTTCATGGAATCGAGCTCGGCCTGATAGCTGCCGCCACGGCGCGGGATTTTCCAGCGCTGATAGTCGCGACGCTCCGCCAGGCGAATTTGATTGGCCAGGCGGTCCATGAGCATCCCGGTGTAGCGCACCGACAATTGGTTGGTCCGAAGCTGTTGGAAGCGATCCACCCACCGTTGCCAGGCTTCGGTGTCTTGGAAGAGCTGCCCATACCATCCGGCGAAGACCGGTCCGCAAGTCCAGCTCCGTGGGTTGGAGTCTCGCCCATCGGTGGAGCCCAGGGCACGGTCGAAATCCCAGTGGGGTCCGAAGATCAGCTTCTGGTTCCGGGGTTTGTGGAAGTAGGCGCTCAAGACCATGGTGTCCACATTGCCCGAGAGCATTTCCAGGATGTGGTAGTCGATGGCGCGCCCCATCTCGATGTAGTTCTCGTAGCTGTTGGTGGGGTTGCGCCGGTTGGCCGCCAAGAAACCTCGACTCATGCCATTGACGTAGTCGGTCAGGTACTTTTTCTGTGCGGCCCGCTGCACCAGTTTCAGGTCTTTTTCCTTCGGGTTGATCATGGCCACACTCATGCCTCCCATGGACACGCCGGTGTCGCCGGGGTCGAGTCGGTCGATCTTCATGACGTAGGGGCCGGTGATGTCCGGAAGCGTGTTGTCTTCGGGTTGCAATTTGGGGCCCGGAATGCGTTTGCCTCCGACGCCGATCTTCTCGGTCAGCACATAAAGTCCCTCGTACTGGTTGGTGGTCAGGGGCCCCAACTTGTTGATGAACACCTCCACGAACCGTGTCCGAGGCGAGTACTCGCCGATGTCGCGCGCCAGTTGGTGCATGAAGGGGTTGTGGATGCAGACCGGCTCGAAATTGTTCGGGGCATACAGTACCCATTCCGATTCGGAGGGCATGCCCAGCGCCGGCAGTTCGAGGTCTTGGTTGTAGTCGTCGGTCCATTGCAATGCGTACTGCTTCTTGGCCAATCCGGCACTGCTCGAGCCTCGAATCTTGATGCCGCCCCGCGCGGTGAAGTCGGGTTGTCCGGTGACGCGCGCGACTCCGTTCTTCGGTTCGAACAGCGACAAGGCCACCACCGTGTTGACCCCCTCATTGGGGGACTTCCCGAAAGTGCTGATGACCAGCAGCGGCAGATCCGAGCGGAATTGCTGGATGTTGGGGTTGGAGACGCTCTGCAGTGGATCTCCCCAGGCGTTGGTTCCACGGATCGGACCCACCGACGAAACAAAGAGCGGCGTATAGTACTCGGTGTGGACCGGTCCTGGCAGGTGATTCGTCCGGAAGGCGCGCGCCCGCAGCATGACGGCATTGTTGGTCACCAGTATCAGGGGTTCGGTGTAGGTGAACCCGTTGGTGAGGGTGGGTATCCGGCCATCCAGCGAGTAGCGGATGAGGGCATCGGGGGCCGACTCGAATGGCAGTTAGATAGCGATCAATGTTTTTGGGGTGTTTTGAGGTGAGGTGGGCTTGCGATAGCGGTTCTGGTGGCGGATTTCTCGGAATTGCCGTCGGTGGCAATTGAGCAGTTGGTAGGGCTT
>JACCDP011316553.1_pt1 | contig 25117 bp, 68 predicted proteins | sample 7445841 | NCBI WGS metagenome assembly JACCDP01 (sample SAMN15323441, study PRJNA562643) | freshwater metagenome | isolation source: river surface water | place: USA:Blue River Watershed | collected 2017-08-17 | reverse complement strand
TTAACTGATAGTTTCATTAGTCTTCAATTTCAATTTCATCAACAAATGCGTGCCAATTTTCGCTTTCAGATATAACTTCCCATCCTTCAACACCCGAAGTCATCAAAGCATACATTTTTAATGCACCACATGGTGTCATTTCAAATTCGGAATTTGATGGATGGTTGTTTGGACAAACAGATTTAATATGTACACCATCATCTTTTATAGTCCAATACTCTTTGTGAGTTTTTTCAACTTTGTGTTGTAGGATTAAATCTGCCATAATGTAATTACGATTTGATTTCAGGATTTGTTACGAATTTCATGTAAACGTAAAATTGCTTTAGCACAAACAGACGGGGGGATATTCATTGAGTAACAACGTCTAATTGTATCACATGATATAATTTCATTATCATTAAGATTTTTCCTTAATATGGCAATTACTTTATCACCATACTTTTGAAAGTTCTTAACAACTTTTTTAAAATTACTCATGTCCAAGTTACGTATTAAACTTTTAATTTGTTACAAGTTTGTATCGGTATTATACATACTATCCTTTCGCACAATTTAGTTAAATGATTAATTTTTTTGGTGAGAACAAAATTAAACGTACTACCTATATCGCAAGTATAAATCCTATTTGAATAAGAGTGTCGTCTATCAATAAACTTGTCGCCTTTTTTTATCTCACCACTATCGGTGATAACGATGCTATTATTTATAATTGCAATATTCATTTGTTTTTCTCAAAATAATCTCTAATCAAATTTGCATATTTCATCAACCAAACCTTAATGTAGTATTTACCTTCTTCTTCACGACCAGCAACAATTCCGGCAAACTTATTCATTAATGTGTTGTATTGAGATTTCGTTACCTCAATAGGTGTGTCATATTTGATTACGATGCCAATCTCCTCTTGCATGAGTCTGCGGTTCTCATTTGGTTGTAAATCCAATAGTACCCCTTGCTTTTAATCAATTCTTCTTTTGAGGGTTTTTTGAGTTTTGAATAAAGATAATTTAAACCAATGGCAACATATTCAAATAAAGGAGTTTTACGTTTGCTTTCGGGAATAGGTGCAAGTTTTATTATATTAACTTCACCTTTAAAGTCTTTGTTTTTTCTTTTGTTGAACTTATTAAAAATACGCTGACCATCAAAATATTTAATGTCAACGTCAGGGAGAACATAAATTTCTTCATTCTTAACATAAACATCAAGTTCAGAACGATAGTCACGAATAACATTTCCTTTTGAATCCTTTGGCAAATCATTAATTTTGTCAATGCCCAACTTTGCAGATGAAGCCCTGATTGCCAATTCTTTATTGTATCCTATATTCATTTAGTTTTGAATTTGGTTCAATCAAATATACAAAAAATAACTTATAATCAAGTTACGAAAAGGGAGAGTTATTTGTTACGGATTTTGTTTATTCCATTTATCAAGTATGGTTTTTACTTTTGGAACTCTTTTTGTTTCAAATATAAAAGCACTGTCTTTTTTCAAAAGATGTGGTAGATGTTTTTTATGTTCTTTATAGTAACCATCAGATTTCTCTCTGTTAAATTCTGCTTCTGCCGGAGTTACATTTTCTTTTGAGAGGTCTGAAATTGAAACCGCACCCAATCTGTTATAGGGAAACTCAATCTCATTATTTGAAAGTTCTTTAAAGAACAACAAGGCGAGTTTATGTGTCAAATCAAATCCCGGAACAATCAAACCTGTATAAGCAGATGATGAAATTGCGACTCCGACTTGTTTACCTGTCTGTTTATCAGCAAAAACCCACCTGTCTTCAGATTGTGTGTAGAGGGAGAGTAAGATGCCGTATTTTGGTTCCTCATACAAATGGTAAAGGGAATGGTAAATCAAACAAGTTCCAATCTTTCGGAATTTGGTTTCTAATTCCAATTCAATGATTTCCTGTATATGATTTTGGTCACACCTCTTAAACCCAATCTCAAACAATGGGAATCCTGTTTTTAAATCATTATACAAATTACAAATCTGGTTAATTTGTGCCCAAGCATACATAGTAGTAAGCCCGGTTGGGTATTTACCCGCACCATAAAAAACATCTTTGATTTTCTGCTTTGGTAAAACTCCACTCAATAAATCTTGCACAAAAGGAAACACCGCTTCATTTTTAGGATGAACTGTTTTTGAATCGTATTTTGCTCCTTTTTTAGCATAATCATAAAGATTGTGCTTTTTAAGGAGTTCTACAATATGCTTGTCTTTGAGTAGGTTGAATTTTTTCATGATATAGTTACGAAAGGGAGAGATTATTTGTTACAACTTCTTTATAATCTTCACCGGTGATGTCATCATCTAAATACCCGTCTGTCATACAGATAGGACAAACCCAAAATCTTTCATTAAGATTATCCTCATCCTCCTCATCCTCCATTCTAAGACCTGGATTGTACTGCATTTCCAATTCAGTTCCCTTCAGGTAATACTCCTTTGCATTAACCTGTGGGTTTTGGTCAATGAGAATTGAATCACAGTTATTGCATTTACAAAGATTTGCGGTTGTTGACATAAGGGAGAGATTAATAAACTCCAATTCTTGTGATACGTAAATTTCTTACCATTTCATCACCATCCTCTACACCGCCCACTTCAAAATCAATATTATCCTCATACCCTTCAATGTGGACGCTTTGCAGGATTTTTACATTTGTTGAGTTGTATTCATCCTCAACCAAATCAATAATTCGGGCAGTTAAATCAACGTCTTTTGCGGGTTCTGTATTATGTATTGAAGCGATAACAGTGCTTTGGTCATTATCCCAAACAAGCAATCCTTCACCTGGATTTAATTCTGAAATGGTTATTTTGTTTTCCATAATGTAATTACGAAAGGGAGATTTGATTTGTTACAAACGAACTTTATATTTAGCAAATTCGAGTATGGCTTCCAAAATCGGTTCATGCATTTCATGTCCGTTACCATAACCTCCTAAAATTTTCCCCAATGGATTTTTACCATCCTTTTTCCATTCAGACCAATCGTAACCTATTGTTAATTCATAGTCGGTTTTATCTGCTATAAACTTGATTATGTTTAATAGTTTTTCAACTGAATAACAAAACTCATATTTTTCATCATTTCCACTAAAAAGATTACCGTGAAGTTTTAACAAATCATCTTTAACATAAGCAAAAGGACTTTCCCATGCCAAACCGTTATTGCAGGGTTTTAACTTATAACCCAAAAGTTCCGGTATTAATCTGCTATTGTAATTCATTGTTTTTCTTTTAAAATCTCTTTTGCGGTATTGATTGCATCAGGGAGATATACATCAGTTGCATCATCCCAATAAGTTTTACCTCCCTTTACAACCTCAAATGCAAACCAATTGTTGTTTTGCCATCCATCATGTTTACTGATATTCTTCAGTTTTTGGTCAGTATAACCCATTGACATAGCTTCCTTACGAGCCATATCGTTGGCAAAACTCTCACCATTTTCTTTAAATGAAACACAAAGATGACCTGTCGCAATAATGTTAACAGTCACGTCATCATTTGATATGGTTGCCACATGACCATCAAACCAAAATGAATCTTTTCTTCGGGGTTCTAAATCAACGTGGTATTCAATTTTTGGTTTCATGTTCAAGTTCGTTTATTAAAATTTCAATAACATCTATTTTGGCTCTCAAACTTGAGATTTTTTCTTTTACCAAATCAGTTTTGTTAGCAATAAAGTGCAACATCATGGTATCCAAATCAAACTGAACTCTTTTGTTCAATTCTGTAAAAACCTGCTCTTTTAATTTGTCTGCTTTTTTCATTGGCAATTTTAATTTTGATGGAATTTTGGATTCAGATAAAGAAGTTGTGTAAATCCCATTCCAACCTTTATGGCGAGTTTAATTCTCCTTTGGTCGGATTCAACCAATTGTTTTGCAATTTCATTAATCTCAAAATCAGAGCAAGAGGATTTCCCTTCCATTATATCCCGCATCTTTCGAGAAAGATTTAATACTCTTTTAGATGCTTCTTTTAATTGTGGCATGGTATTGAATTGTTCATTCCACAACCTTTTTTCTTCCGAAGTAATCCTGTCTTGTGTCATAATCTTAGAGTTTATATTTAAGTTACGAAATACAAAATGGATTTGTTACATAATTGAAATATGACAATGCTTAAACTTTTTACCCGAACCACAAGGACATTTTTCGTTCCTCCCAACGTGAATATATTTGGCTTGTTCTGCTCTTAACGCTTCACGCTCCTCTCTTTCAAGCCTTATTCTTTCTTCATCAATGGCTTTTTGACCAGCATCATGTTCGATAATTTCCCTTGAACCAATTTCTCCACACCCTGATGATTGACCCAAAGTTTGGAACATATTCATCATTGAGTAAAACTCCCGCCTTTTTGATTCAGCATATCTTTTTCTCTGTTCAAGGATTTTCTCTTTTGGAATATCTCCTAAAACAACATTCTCATCCAATGGAGTTTTACATTCACTGCAATGCAATGAATTTTCAGGACTAATTTCTCTATCAAAGAGTTCCCACTCCTGACAAGAAACGCACCATAAACGTCTGAATGAAGGTTTTGTTGGCATGATTTAGTTACGTTATTGTTTATTTATTTGTTACAACCTGCCTTCAACCAGGGAAAACATCCGGGGTTTTTAACTACATTCTGATATACACCAAAGTTTGTTTAACTTGTAAAATTATTTTCCAAATATATTAAACTTTATTGTATACCATTTTAATTTTAAAAAGCCAAGCTCAACCAGCAGGTCCTTCCAGGTAACTTCGCCAGGTCCTTGTTTCTTCAGAAAGTTTATGAAAACAAAAACCCCCAACTTTCGTCAGGGGTCTTTTGATAAGAGTTAAAACCCTCGTGCGGATTTTTTACCTACTCATCAGTATCGGGTGGTTTTTGATTTTTGCGGGTGTAAGTTTTTTTACTCCTTTCAACTTTTTGAGTTGTACGCTGATAGTAATTAACTTCAAGCATCTGCTCTCTCAACTTTGCCTTGATTGCTTTATGTACGCTTTGAAGTTTTTTCTTTTTTCGCTTTGCCATAACAACAAAGTTACGAAAATAAAAAAAGATTTGTTACACCGCCATATTCCTTAAAACAGTAGGAATAATTTCAATGAACTTGGATATAGGCAAAGTATCTGATTGAGAACATACTACTTTTTTCAGATTATCATAGGAACCCTCAACTAATGAACATTCAATATAACTACCATAAGGCTTTTTGTAAAAGAAAACCGTGTAGTCATTATTGTTTATTTTGAGTTCATTATACTTGATTTTACTCTTAATTCCGTTCCACTCAATATGTCGTGTTTTATCAACCTTAAAACCATTCACTATTGATTTAATGACATTTTTATCAAAGTCAGGGATTGCAGGCGGTACAAATCCACAAAGTATATTCAAGGCTTGGAGTTCTACATCGGAGTATGTTTCGGGTTTGAGTTCAGACCAAATATAACCCCTGTAATCTACAATAAGTGAACGTTTAGAATAAACGTAGTGATAATGTTCAGCAGTTTCAGCCTCTTCAAATAAGAGTTTGCCCTCATGAAATCGAGCATTGTAATCGTAAAAATACGAAGTCAAAAGTTTGTGTGCAATTACTGATTCAACTCTCTCTTTTGAAACTTCAGGTAAATTTTCAGCGGTATAAAACCCATTAAAATCAACAGGAATAACATAGGTTAAACTACCATAGTCTGAAGACTTATATACAAGATATTCAAATGTGTCTTTGTTTACAAACAGAGTGAAGTGACCATCTAAAACGTCTTGTTCGTTTATGGGCAAATAATTGTATTCTGTGAATGTAAAAACAGAATCTGATAACCTGTGAATGTTTGTGGATTGTGAAGTAATATCAATTTCACGGTCAGCCCAACGGTTATAACCTGAAATTAATTTACTGGAAAGGAATTCTACATTTACATTATTGTGCTTTGCCATAGTCTGTTTGTTTATGACATAGTTACGAAAAGTAAAATGGATTTGTTACAAACTTACTGTTTAATTTCCGGTGTAGTAGCAAATCCTTTATGACAAAATCCTGTTCGATTTGAAATTTCGTCACTGATATAGTCTTCGATTTCTTCGTAAGTTTCCAAATCATCAGGAACTTTTATGACCATCTTTTTTGGGAGTTTTACTTTATGCCCATCAGTGTCATATTTAATATTTGTTATGGTGTATTTCATATTACAATTACGAAAAATAAAATGGATTTGTTACAAACTATGAGTAATCAAAAGTTGATAGGTTCCGTTTAGGTAGCAGCCATCGTCAAGATGCGACTCCATGTTGTCATCTTCGGCACCATTCTCTTTTGCTTTTTTTGAAAACAATTCTTCTGCTTCACGATTACCTTCATCGTCTTCAGAGAACGATACGATTGATTGAAAGTCATCACCGGTAATTTCAATTACATTTACGGTTGGTATTTTCATTGTTTTATTTCAATTAGTTTTCCAGATAAGGTTTTTGCTTTGATTTTGGTCTTGCCGTTTATTGTCATAAATGACAAACTCCAAACAAACATACGTTCACCATTAACATCCATATTATCCTTAACCTGAAATGTGTGTATTGAAGTTTCCATATTTCAGTTACGATTTAACCTTTGGATTTGTTACTTTACCTCCTGTTCAATAGGGTCGCAAGCCATCGCTATGTATTGCCTTACATCTTCAGGGAGAATAATCCAATCAACCTTTTTACCGATTGCTTTTAGAATTTCTGCATCATTCAAATACTTATCAATGGCATATTTGGTACATTTTTTCACATCACATCGCTCTCTCCAAAATGCACCATACTCAACCATCATTCTCGCATCAGCAATATTGTGGTTAAATCCCGCAAATCCCAAAGGGTGAAATGGGTTTTCTGAAGCACCAAATACATCACCATCTTTTAGAATGATTGTATAACGGTCGTAAGTGTTACCTCCATTGTCGAACACCACAAGTAATTGATTTGGCTTTTTCATAATACAATTACGTAAAACTCAAATGATTTGTTACAAACAAAAATAAAAACAGGGAGAATAATTCATCCCCCTGTTCTTTTGGATGTGCTTACTTGGAGCCAACGACTCCAAAGTGAAACTCATACTCAGCATACTCTGAGGCATAACTGAGATTTTCAGTCGATTTGTTCATCGGCATCGCTATTGGATTAATTGGTTAATAATTAAGTTACGAAAGGGAGAATGGATTTGTTACAAAATTACTATTGTTGGTTCTGATTTCATAAACAAATCAACAATTTGTTTTTTGGTTGGTTTTTTACCAGCATAAACAACCCAAGCATGAGTGTAATCAATCTTTAACTTCTCTAAATAACTTTCAGAAAGTTCAAAACATTTGATGTTTTTTCCTGTAAAAGAAGATAGTGTATCTTCTACAGAATAATTTGCATCAGGACTATCTGATTGTATTAATTTCGGCAAATTAAATTTGAATGTTGTCATGGTATAATTACGAAAGGGAGATTGGATTTGTTACAGATTTAATCACTTGAATACAAAATATCAGAACACATATAAAATACATACTCTCCATTCCTTTTTCTTTCATATCCAACATTGACACCGGTTGGAACAAGTTTACCTGTATCTTTATACACATATTGTTGAAATTCATCCGGGTCTGAATTTTCAGCCTGTACAAGCATTGAGGACGAAACTTTATCACCTATTTCCTTTGAAGTGTATTTTGTTTTTGCCATTATGAATAAAGTGGATTTGTATAAACATACCCTTCTTTAAGGAGGTCTTTTACAAAATCATCTCTTTTTTTTCTGTTTTTGAATGTGTTAATACCAAAAAAAGGACTCCCATCTTTATGGGTTTGTACTCCATCGTGGGATGATACGGTATATTTTGCTTTACCGACATTATCTGTAATATAATACATTTTTTCAGCCATAATGTAGTTACGAAATGATGTTTTGATTTATTACAATTCAAATGAAAGTTGTTGACCTCTCGGATTTTGTTCTACAATTACAGGTTCAGATTGAACAGCAAAAGTATTTGAGGGTGAATGATATGGGATAAAATCCAAATCAATTTGAATGTAACTCTTATCATACCCTTCAAAATAACTCTCTCTCCACGCTCTAATTCTTTGTTGAGAATAAACACCACGGGGAGATTCGTGTGAACGATATATTGCCCCTGACTGCTTTTCGTCTTTGATTACCGTCTTTATCAGATTGACAAGTTTTGTCAGTGACAAATTGGTTCCATGTCTGGGCTTATAAGCCTTGCCGCAATGTTTTACGTCCAAATAAAGAATAAGGGAGAAGTTACCAAACCTGCCGAAGTCATCAACAATACATTCGGTACAACCAAATGGCTTTCCACGTTCTGTAATAATCCTGGCTACCTTACCGGCAACCTCCCGCATTTTATCAGTTGTATGGCTCATAATTGAATTACGTAATGGAGATTTGATTTGTTACTCAATTGTCCAAGTTGTTAGTTCACCTTCGGGAAGTTCGTCTATGATTTCCACAACCTCCAAAATATTATGGTCAATTTCATCATCATATTTATATCCACGTTCTTCATGGAAGTCCTCCTGAGATATACCCAAATCCTCATCATACAAAACCTCGCTTTCTTCAAAGAGTGGAGAACCCTTTTTGGTTTCGATTTCCTTCAACTTTGCTTCAGAGATTTCAATGGTAAAATTCCATTTGTAATTCGCTCCATCCCGATACAGAAATTTGATACCTTTCATTGTCTGTTTGTTTATAGTTAAGTTACGAAAAAAGTGGAAGATTTGTTACAACCTTCCACTTTTATTTTGTTGAGGGGGTTTTACTTAATTCTGCGAAGTATTACGGTTGTCATAGGAGAACCCAAACCACTTTTTGAACCTGCATAATTTTCAAGTAGTTCAATTTTATACCTCTTTCCTGCATACTTCCCAAACAATTCAAGAAAGGCATTTTGTGCAGACATTCCACGATTCGCAAAAGTGAACCAAACAATTCCATTCACTTGAACTAAATCGTTTTTTAGTATGTGAATTACTGCTCTGCGAGTTTTTCCAATCAAGTTCCCACAATAATCAGTAAAGATGTGAGGGAAAGAATTGGGTTGTTTAACAAACAATAACCAATCATTAATATCATTCTCCTGATGAAATACACGGCTTTTCAAAGAGGAAGTCTTTTTGATTATTCGTCTTTGGCGTTTAACCAAAAGTTCTGTTTCATGCTGACCTTGAACTACAGGTCTTGCACTTTCAAAACTCATAAAGGTCAAGCCTGATAATTCGGCTATTTTGGTAAGTTTCTTTTCAAATGAAAAGAGAAATGCAAGGGTTGGAATGATTCCAATTTTAGGAGAAGTGACAGAGAGCAAAAGTTCGGTGATAATTTCTTTCACACTCTTTTTAGACTTACTCTCATAGCCAGTTGTCTTGTTGGCTGAAACTTTTGCGTTTAACCTGCGAGTACGATGGGCTTTCAATGCACGTTCAGAAAGCATTTTTTTACGCTCATTCTCTCTGCGTGTAGCAACGGCTTTGAGTGCAATTTTACGGAGTTCTGCTTTGCTCTTTTTCATAGAGTTGTTTTTAGATTTGTTTGTGTTATGATTGAATTACGAAATTTATATTTAACTTGTTACAACTTTTTAGACAAAATATTCACCGCCTTCTATATCCCGAAACTTTAATAGTCCGGCTTTAATTGCTTCTTTTTTACACTGGTCGAAGTCTTCAAAAGTCCTTTTAACCAATTCTTCACCAACAAAAACTTTGAAGTAGTATACCATGACTCAATTACGAATTAACTTTCTGAATTGTTACACTATTAAATTTATATAATGGAGTTCCTTTTGTTTCCAATATATCAATCCTCTTTTTAAACCTTTTATTCATTGTGTCAGCAACAATATATACACCATCCTTATGACCTGCACCTTTGATTAATACCTTGTCACCGTATGTAAATTGACCGCCCCAACGCTTTAGCATATCCCTTGACATTGCTATCCATTTATGTTCAGATGCTTTCTTAGGGTTGATTTTATACATTGCTGCGGTAATCAATGGGTCGGCATCACATTGGCTTTCTACCGCATTATACATTGTGGCAGTTACCTTGAATGTTTCAACCCTTGATTCAAGTTTTGAAATTCTTTCATTGGTTTGCTTGCCTATCTTAAATGTCATTAACATATTCAAGGCAACCATAAAACAGAGTAGTGCGACAAGTTTTTTCATAATATAATTTTTATATTTAAGTTACGAATTGAAAAAACAATTTGTTATAACACGGCATCCTGCCTTCTACCAGGGAAAACATCCGGGAGTTTTACTTATATTTTGATATACAATTAAGTTTATTCTAAATGGAAAATACTTTTTCCAATTACATTAAACTTTGTTGTATACCACGCTAATGTGAAAATCCCCACTGTTAACTACAGCGGCCCACTGTAGATGTTCTACAGTTTTGCAGCTTTGAAAATTATTTTTTGCTGTGAACCTATCAAAAACACGAAACCCCGCACAATGGCGGGGCTTACGTAAACAAACTAAAACAGAGCGTCTTTATCCTTGTTCGGGTTTTTCTTCAAACACCGAATCTGTAAGGTATTTTACTTTATTGGTCAAAACCTTGTTGGCTATTTCTTCAATGAATTTACCATCTGCCTGTCGTAAAACTTCTGCGATGTCATTGATTACTTCGTCTGCGGTTTTAATATTTGCTTTTGTCATATCCTGATTATTTTTTTCTACCAAACAATTTATTCAATGCTCTCCTTTGGGCAACCATTTGTGCTACTCGGTCATAGGGGAGAGTGCATCCTTGACCCAAAATCATATCCTCATACAAATCAAGGCATATACCTGCACATCTTTTTACTGTTGCAGTTTTCTCATTGGTTTCTACTACTTGGTAAAACACCACACCATCTGCAACCGGCACACGAATGAAACTACCAACAAGAGCAAATCGTTCAGCACACTTCTTTTCCAAATCCTCAAGGTGAGCATAATTATCTTCTGACCTTTTGATAAATTCATCAACATCAAATTTGTTATCAATATCAAACTCAGGGCGGTCGTAAGTGTATTCTATTGGTAGTTTCATTGTTTGGCTTTTCTTTTATCGTAAGTTGTCTTTAACTCTTTGATAATTTTATTCCACTCTTGATTTGTACTACAGACAACCTCTGTATGATGAACATTAAAATCACGAATAAAATCTTCTTTACCAACAAACTGCTCACCATCAAACTGCATGAAACCAAGTTCATGAATCTGCTTCAACCTTTCTTCACGTTGTGTATTGAAATCCATGATTAAGTTACGTTTGAGGGAGAGTATTTGTTACAGGAGTTCAACCCCACTGAACAACCGAGCCACAATTTGAACAACACCAACCATGACCACCATTGTCACGTTCATAATATTTCAATTCATCAGAATGTGCATCGGACTCCTCACATTCTTTGAGTGCTTTTTTCTGCTCTTCTAATGTAAGACGAGGGAGCGGTATCACTTCATCCAATGCTTTTGAATTAATGGCATCAGCAAATTTATCAAGTTCTTTGTCTGATACCCTGATTCCTCTTGTGCCACCTCTTGGGCAAAATGCGTATTCTGACATCTTATTCTTCGTCAAATTTTAGTTGTGCTTTTACTTTGTAGAAGTTTTCATCTGTCCATTCCAAATCGTGACGGACATATTCTACTTCTTCGCTTGTGGCATATAACCAATGCACCATATCCATAATCATTTCATCATCCACCACTTCATCCTTTAATGGATTTTCATCACTTGAACCATCCCAATCCTGGACATACATTTTGCCTTCTCCAAGTTCATCCCAAAGGTTTTCAAGTTCAGTTTCGGCTGTAATGCGTGAACCGTAGTACTCCGTTTTGAAGTTCTTGTCCACCTTATAAGCGTTTGCTAATCCACCATCTTCGACAATAACAACAGTAGTGTTATCACTATCATTGTCCTTCATTACATAAAAATTTACTTTCTGCTTTGCCATTTTTGTCTGTTTTATAATGTAGTTACGAAACAGAAAAGAAATTTGTTACAAATTCTGAATCATTCATTTTCCTTCAAATAAATTTGTTCGATTTTTGAAGATGAAGAATCAATAAGAAATAACTCCGAATTTGGAAAATGTTTTTTTACCATCACCAATTTTTCATCCGAAGATAAGCCCCTCCACCATGCGAGTGCCAATTCTCTTGTTGAAAGTTGTGTCATTTTATTTTGAATCTGTGACTTCGTAACCCAAAATTTCACTGTCAACTATGTCAGCGTTTTCGGTTTCCGAATCAAAATTATAAACCATTTCGTTAATTACTTCTGAAACTTCAACTCCTTCATCCATATCAATGATTAGTTGAACTTTTACTTCTACATATACTTTTCGTGCCATATTTTAGTTACGTTTTGGTTTTACTTTTTGTTACACTTTAACAACTCAGTCATCATATACTCCTCAAAAGTATATTGACCAAAATACTCTTTCCCACAAAACTCTTTAACCTTCTTGTAAATATCCAGAATCTGGGTTGAACGTTCCGGCTCACAAAGTCCGTTGCATGAGTAATACTCTTTTTCTCCAATCTTTGCATATACCAAAATACTACCATAAACCATATTGTGTTCAAAGCCAAGCGAACCTTTAAAAACAGAATTGTTATAATCATAAATTCTGCGTTGAACCCAACTTTCAGGATTAATAGTTATACCAAGCAAATGTTCAGTGGTACTGTAATACTGTGTACCATTAAACATATTGTCAGGAGTTATGAATTGTGGTAAAACACAATAGTCTGTTGTCTGCATGATAAAGTTACGTAAAACCCCAATGACTTGTTACAAACTGGGCGGATAACTGGAACCACCAGGGAAGGAACAGTGGGATTTTTACATCATACAGATATACAATTAAGTTTATTCTATTTGGATAAACTATTTTCCAAATACATCAAACTTTGTTGTATACCCACCTAATATGAAAATCGCCCCTGTCAACTACAGCGGCCCACTGTAGATGTTCTACGGTTTTGCAGCTTTGGAAATTATTTTTATATATTCAGCCCATCAAAAAAAACAAAACCCCCTGACTTTCATCAGAGGGTTTTTAAAATGTTATTATTGACTTTACTCACTTATAAATCATAAGCATTTCGAACTACTTATGGTATTCGTCATTTATTCCGTTCTTAGCTGTGAGTCTAATAACAATTGCGTGGTTAGATTTTTATGATTTGATAAACTTGTAAAGTTCAATTAACAACAAAGATGCTTCTTCTTTATTAAGAATCATTTTCCCTTTCATATTGATATGACTGTGAATAATCAATGTTTTTTCTTCATGGTAAAAATCATCAACCGTTACAACAGGGGATTCAATAGTTTTATTTTCTGTTTCGTAATCTGACATTTTTATCTCAATTTAAAGATTTGTACTTTTATTGTCCGTTCTTTGAACGCTTTTTCTTTTTGCGGTTTGCCTTAGCCTTTTGGCATGACCTCAAATGTTTTTTGTGTTGTTCTACCTTTTCGTAATCTACATAGGTAGTATAGTTAAATGGATTGTTGAACATTTTAAACAAGTTTTAGATAATGACCTTCTACTGTTTCGCATACAACAGAACCATCAGGTAGGGTAAATTCAACCTCATAGGCATTTTTGCTTAGATAGACATGGACAACAGTTCCAAGCATACCCATTTTGGCACTCTCCAAATTAACAAGGAGTTGTACCATATTATGTTCTTTTATTTGCTTTTCCATAACAAAGTTACGAAATAAAAAAGAAATTTGTTACATCTTTGCAAAAATTTTACTCAACGGTTGATAACCGATTGCTCCTATAAAAGTGGATTCAGGGTAACGTCTGCCATCCTCTGTAATAGCAACCCAACTGTTCGGAGAATGTTTAATGGAACCTTTCGGGGCAATCTTTTCATCACAAAATTTCCAGACTCCTTCTGGCAATTCGGAAGGATTTATAATCTTAGCCGAAGGAATTAACATAACGGTTTCAACACTCTTGTTTCTTTCTTTTATAAAAGTCTTTCTCCCATACAGTGCATTGTGAATTACATGGTCTTCTTCATACCTTTGAAATTCCAATGTAAGGATGTCACCTTCCTTACAGATACCATCCAGGTTTTTATATGTCTTGATTGTTTTGACTTTCATGATTTATTTGCGAAAGGGAGATAACCTACAAACTTCTTTTTGATTTTCATCTAACTCTATCAGAGTGTAACCATGATGTGAAACCAAAAAGTGAGCATAGTCAGTGTCAAGACGTAAAACTCCAAAGTCTTTTCCGGTTTTCGATTGGGCTTTATAGTTCTTAATCTCTTTTACTCTCGGTTTGAACCAAGATTGAATGTTTAGTGTTTCCATGATTCAATTACGAAATCAAAGGGAGATTTGTTACAAATCAAAAAACATATTCAACTATATGTTCAACTGTCAAAGGATAATGTTCCTTCTCAGGGGAATAATCACTAAAAACATACCCTCTGTCAGAACCACATCTACCATAATTTGACCACAAATCACCACTTCCCCATTCTTTTTTTTCAATGGCATTTTTAATCATTTCCCGCAAATCCTCCTCAACAATGTCATCAATGGATTTGACAAACGCTACAGAACAACCTTGATTTTCTCTTGTTGTGGTAATTATTAATATGTTTTTCATGATTCAATTACGAAATCAAAGGGAGATTTGTTACTTAATATTCAATTCCTTCAATATTACAAGCATCAATAAAATTGGCAATCGGAATAAACCCCATCATTTCCTTATAATATTCCCACTCTTCAACAATATCTTCGGGAGAAGTGTCATCATTTAATCCATCATAAGGGTCATGTTCGGCTTCAAATTGGATTTTTACTTCGGGTAGAAGTTCTTTTACCTTTTCTTCTGCGTCTATCTGATTATTTTCTTCTTCATCAGTTATTTCATCATTAATTCTTCGATTTGAAAAATCTATAAATTTAGACTCAGATTCAAAATATGCAATTCCACCATCACCTCCATTAAACCACAACCTCATTTCATAAGGATTAAACCATACCGCACCATAATCATGTGTGTATAGTTTTTTGCAAACCCCTTCAATTCTTTCAATCAATGGGCGTAAATCAGATAGGTTAACTTCAGGACAAATGATTGTTCCTTCTTCTGTATTAACAACAGATACAACATCATTACCATCTGCAAAAACCCTTACTTCATTTTTATTGGGGAGTTTGAATTTGGTCTTTCGTTTCCACTTACCTGCTTTATACTTATCATTCAGGAGTTTTACGCAATCCTCTGTGGATTCAACCGGTTCATTATGGTATATTAAACTTGGTTTACTCATAATGTAGTTACGAAATTAAAATGAGATTTGTTACTTATCCTCAATATCAATATATCCAACAATTACACCAATACTCGTACAAGCAGCAACGGTGTAAACAATTTCTGCCTTACCAATTGGTTCCCAATTGCAAGTTGCAGCTTTATAAATACATCTTACCTCTCCTATAAGAGCAAGAATCCAAAGTAAAATTACAACAATAGATTTTTTCATGATTGAATTACGTTTTTATATTTGAATTTGTTACTATTCATCATCATCCTCTTGAAGATAAATGTCCTCAAGGGAATTTGCTATTTCTTCTGCACTGCAATTTTCATTTGTTTCCACATAATCCAAATTGGATTCAAACAAATTTTTGGCAGTAATCGGACCAAATCTGTATTTGGTTTGAAGTATCTTCAGTACTTCTTTTTTGAATTCGGGAGTCATATTTCAGTATTATTATCAAAAGCCATGTTGTTTCTTATGGCAGTTTGAATAGAATTAGTCCACATTTTCCTTTTAGAATCCCAAGCATAATTTTTCTCAGAACCCTCAATATAAAAATCCAAAACAGATAAAGCCTTTACTCCAAGCCCTGCTTTCTTACAAGCATCGGGATAGTCTTTTCCTTCAATTACTTCTGTTTTACCTCCGAGCCAATAAAGGCGAAATTGTTTCTGTTCCATGTTCAAAGTTACGAAATTAAAAAGGATTTGTTACAAAGAAACAAAACAAATTACCTCACAATGATAAGAGGCGTTGGTGATATTGTAAACCCTGACCTTTGTATAGTGAGGCGTTCCGAACCTTGTATTTTCCTTAATCAGAAACTCATCACCCACATCAAATTTAATACCTAAGTCAGAAAGTAAACCACCAGCAATACTCCTGACAGAGTGCAAAACTTCTTTGGTTGATTCCCTTCCAAAAAGAGAGAAAATGCCGAAACCATTCTTATCAACCAAAATCTTAATTGTGTTTGATAGTTCCATTTTATCTTTTGCTTTATGGAGTTACGAAATTATAAAAAATATTGTTACAAAATTAAAATAAGCCCTTCCTGTGTATCTCAGGTTAATATCAAACTTACGGTTCATACCACATCGTAAGATATTGTTTTACTCCCTTTTGGGGATACTAAACTAAAGGGGTGTGGTGTTTTACTTCCTTCGGTACATAGTGAGAGATTTCACCTTCTCTGTTACCGCATTGATAGCATCAATCCTTCGGGGAGATTCTACAACCAAATGAACTTCCTTTGGATTAAAATCAACTCCTCCAAATGGGATTTTTACAATCACCATCAGTTTACCGACCGGCTTTTCATTCTGCAATTTCGGTATTACAATGGCGTTCAACTTTGGGTGGTTGGGGAGATGCAACCTTTCGGCTTTAAAAATAACTGAACGACTGTCGTATTCTTTACCTGCTACAATAAGTTTCTTGCTCATAAGTTTGCTTAATTAGATTATAAAGAAGTTACGAAACACAAGGGAGATATGTTACAAATAAATGTCTTTATCATCAGCTTCGTCCTTCCAATCATCAGTAATATTCAAATCAATGTTGTTTGCCTCTCTCAGCTTTTTAATCGAATAGACTAACAAAATAGACAAACACACGAGGAGAATCATCAGGGAGATGTTTCTTATAAATATATTCAGATATACATAAAAGTTTGTTTTAAATGGAAAATCTTTTTCCAAATACATTAAACTTTGTTGTATACCCTCCTAATGTAAAAATCCTCCCTGTAAAACTACAGTGGGCCGGCCAATTTTTACTGTAGCTGCTTTTTTGAAAAATAAAAAACCCCAACTTTTCAGTCAGGGTCTTTTACTTTGAAGAATGTAGGGTTTATTTTCTTTTACGCTTTCCTCTTTTTTCTTCATACCACTTCTTTTGTAAATGTGGTTTAGGAATATCAGCGATAAATGGTGTTTCCAATATAGGCATTGCCTTGAACGGAATAGCCTCTGAATCTTTTATAATTTCAGATAATGGTCTTGGGTCTTCCTTTGGTTTTTCTTTTGCAATATACTCTGTCAAACTACGACCTGCCAAAAGTTTGTTTAAACCTTCCATTCCATGACCAACTACAACAAGAGTGATTTGTTCTTTATCATATTCTAAAAGTGCTTTCCTTAATTCCTTGTCTGTGTCAAGAAAAAGAACATTAATTCCGTCAATTTTTTTTAGTTCAGGCATATATGATGTATTTTAAAACGTTCTGGTCTGAAACTCCAAATGGTATCAGTAGGATGTATTTCATTATTGTCCTTATCGGTTATTGTCACCGTTGAACCATCTGTGTTGAGGCTATTTTCAACAAAGTGCTTGATTTTATACCACCTGTTTTCTTTAATCCACTCACTGGGAACAAGTTTGTTCGGTACAGAATCATCTCTACATTCAGCATATAACTGAAAAAATGGGAGGGGTACTATTAGTCTGACTGCCATATTGAAGTTACGAATTTATGAAAAGATTTGTTACAAATATAAATAGAAATTATAAAACAGGAAAACCCCACCACTTTTAATGGGCGGGGTTTTTCCTTCATCGGAGCGGTTGAGGCGGAGCGGTTTGCCCTCTCATTCCCATGACCTTTTAAGGGCGGGGCGGGGCGATTGCGGTGACCGGAGGTTTAGGTATACCTTGCAAGGATTTTATATCCTCCGGAGCAGTAATCCTTTCACAACCATCTTCCGAATATCATTTTTGTCTTACAAGTATTTATAGGTCTACTATTTAATTAAAGCTTGCGTAGCTAAGTGAAACCTGTGCTATATGTCATTTGTTTTTCCGGCATTAAAGATTAATACAATTACGATTTTCCTTTTCTTTTTGTTACAGACCCCAAAGGGTCACAGAGTATCTTTGTTGTGCGGTTTCATAAGGCATTGTTAAATTACAACTTAATTACGATTCAGGGAGAGGATTTGTTACATACGTTTCATGGCTATTTCTTTTTAGAGGGTGAGTGTTGATTTGATTTCTACTATTGTTTTGATAATGTAATTACGTAAAACCCCAACAACTTGTTACAGATTTATATTTTCCAAATAAACCAAACTTTGTTGTATATCCTTATAATACAAAAATCCCCACCGTAACGCCCTGGCTGAAGCCAGTCCCGCTTCAGGAAATCTCATTCCAAAAACAAAAACCCCCGACTGATTAGGTCGAGGGTTCTCATTAATAGTTCTTATTTGGAGTTTTACCGATTCTTCACTCTTGCCAAATGCTTTCTTCCGTCTTTGTAAAGGATTGTTCCGTTCAGTTTCCTTTCGTCAATGGTAATCACTGACCTTTCGCACAATTCAAACACTATGCAATTTCCGTGAAGCCTTGCTTTGTCAACCGCACGATTCTTGGCTGATTCAAGTTCTCCGTTTTCAATCATAATGGTATCAAGTATCTGCCGTTCATGTTTCCATTCACCAAATGAAAATTTCTTGGTGAGACGAATTAACTGATAAGCCGTAGGAATATACTCCTTTGCAGGTTTTTCACCCTTTGCCAAAGGCTTATTTTGAGTGGTGTATTCCGTTTCAAATGCACCATCCAAATTTAATGTTTCTTCCATAGTTCCGCTTGTTTGTTTACACAATTACGAAACCAAAAATGGATTTGTTACAACATTATGGTATTTCTTCTTTATAAGGAAGATATGTTTTAGGTAAAACACCACCTTGTAAATTCCAATATTTCGCATCAATCCAATGATTAATAAACGCAATCAAATAATCACGTCCAGCATTACCCTGATTAGCCTTGCTCATAACACCTTTTTTGAATTGTTCATTGTGAACAAAATGAAAGTTTGCCTTTGCAGTTAAACCTTCAACCAATTCCCTTTTGGGTTCAATACCTTTCCTTTCAAGGCATGTTTCAGCAACGAGCCATGTTATTAGTTCAGGTCGAGCCTGAGATATCGTTTTGAATTTTGCCATCAGATTCCGAGTCTTGTTTTTTCCGCTTCACATTCTCTTTTTGTTTTACGACAAAGTGAGCCGTTCTCATAATTCAAAACATAACCCCTTTTGCGTTTATTACCATTCTTATCAAAGAATAAGTAAAACGCCAATTGAGGCAGTTCAGTCAAATGTCTTTTTCCTGTTCTGACTTCATCCATAGTGGCTGAATAATCAGTATTCCACTTCCTTTCCATAATCCTGTTATACTGTTCAACAGGTATGATTTGTCCTACTTCTATTTCGGTTACCATAGTATAGTTACGAAATTGTTTAATGATTTGTTACAAAGTGAAAGCCCCGACCACGTTAGGCAACGGGCAGGGGCGTTCGGGGGCAGGCAAGCAGGCAGTTATTTTCGTGAGATTACAGTTCGGGCAGGAATTTCACCCTCCTTCATTTGAGAGGTGAATTTTGCAACTGCGAATGTAACACCGACAATCATTGTGAAATAATAAACGATTTTCATATTCTTCCTTGTTTTTGTTTGTTATAGTTAAGTTACGTTTTTGCCTTTTGATTTGTTACTCTTTTATGCCATTTTTTTCCATGACGTGCTTAATTAATTTCTCCTTTTCATTTTCAGCCAACTCTTTCGCTCTTGCGAATTCTTTTTCTGACTGGCGTTTTACTTCATTGAGCAAAATTTTGGTTCCTGAAAAAGCAGTGTATGACCTTGATTGTGTTCTGCCGTCTTCTGACTTTCTGATATTAACAGGAGTGACAGAAAGGTAGTATCCACGCTTTTCACAAACACCCTGAAAGTAATTCATACCACCTATGTTATAACATAAGGTGACCTCAAGTGTTCTACCACTTCTTTCAATTAATTCTTTTGTTTCTTGCCTCATAATTCAATTACGTAAGACAAATTTAATTTGTTACAAAAAACCACACCTGCACAGTATCGAGCAACACATCTCTGGGTTTCGGTTCGATTATGATATACACGAAAGTTTGTTCAAAAAGGAAAATTATTTTTCCAAATACAACAAACTTTGTTGTATACCTATAACATTAAAAAAATACAACCTACAGTAGCTAGGCTGAAGCCGGCTTAGCTTCAGACCAAAAACAAAAACCCCCGCAACACGGCGGGGGCTTTCAAACAAACAGAGGACAGAATAAATGGATGGCTTAAAACACTTTCTTTATTTTAGGTACACCTTTTATAAGGTGGAATGTTCGGCTTTTTGCCTCTCGGTTTATTTGTCTGAGATTTCTCAAACCAGCAATTATAAAACCTATGATAGCAAATGTTAGCATAATTCAGTTACGTATTACTCGTTGGATTTGTTACCTTCTCTTTGCTTTTTTCTTTCCTCTGCCATTTCTTCCAATCTTCTTTGAAATTCACTCTTTGTAAATGCACTCTTAGAGAAAGGGGAAGATATTTCTTCTTCTTTTTTCTTGATTTCGCCTCTTTCTTTTACTACGCCAACAATGGTAAGAGCAATTAAAATCACCACATCAGTTGCAAGTAACTTCCAACCAATATTTCCAAACCAAATTCCCACAATGAGAAACACAAACAATAGTGCAAAAGTTATAGCAACACCTCCATAGATAATATGGTCAGATAGAGATAATTCTTGTTTTCTCAATTTCTTTTTTATTTGTTCGGTATTTTCTTCCATTTGTCTGTTCCTTCTAAAAGGTGTAATACACTTATTGTTTTTCCGTTTGCATCAAACCATTCAACATGATAACATTTTTCCCAAGGAGTTTTACTAACATGAACAACCGTGCCTCTTGTACCAACAGGTACAGGGTTCGGGTCGTTAGGCATTTCTACCAATTCAACCCTGTCATGTTCTTCAAGGGGTTCGTTATATTCGGGTAGCGGTGCTTTCATATTTAAAGTTACGTAAATCAAAGTTTATATGTTACATCTTTGAGGCTATTAATTAAAAATTGTTCTTTTTGATTCATTTCATTTAGAAAATCTTCGGTAGTACCTACTTTGTATTTTGGAGGCTCCATAGTCTTGGGATTGGTATAAAAATCAAAACCCTTTCTGTCTTTTAGATATTGGTTTATTGGAGTGCCTTCTGAATAGTGAGAATAATATCTTGACTTTTCTTTGTGAACTGCTTTTGTTATGGCTAATTTAGGTACACTTGGAATAAATTGCTGTAATGTCAAATCAATAAAATATTCTTGATTGTTAAAAGTGTAACCAATCCAATAGTGTTCCCAATACTCTCCAAATCTACCATAATAAATCAATGGTTCATTTTGGAGTTTTACTCCATCAAGAATCATAGCAATGTACAAACAACTATATTCGCACATATTGGAAACATCTTGGTGATAAACACCCTCTATCGTTTCACCTTCTGCTTTTAACCATTTAATAAAATGATTGGGTGAAATTTTAAAATCCAGTTTTGGTTTTATGAAAATAGGCTTTTGTTCTGTTTCCTGTACTTCAATATTGAACATAATTCAATTACGAAACCTATTTGATTTTTGTTACTTTATTATTTGCGTTATCCACATACTCTGCTCTGATAACCGATTCATCTTCCTTAATCAAGGAGATATACAAATTCAATTCATCAGTTGTCTTCGCTTGGTCACTTCTCGGTTCGGTACGAGTGATAGTGAAAGCATCGGATTTTAACTTCCGAACGTAAGTAATAGTATAACGTGCATGTGCCATAATGTAATTACGTAAAACACCATTAATTTGTTACCCACTTTTTATCGTGGTTCACCTCACACAATACCATCAGTTTTTCCATGAGGGTAATGGTTTCAATATCCATGAGCCTTCTTACACCTCCTGAAAACAAACCGAAATCCTCATCTGCATGACACAATGTAATGCAATCATTGTCAATATCAAGAAAAAGAGTTCTTCCTACAAAGTAAATCCTTTTAATGCTACCTTGCTTCAGAGTTACACCCTGACCTTTGTTTGCAATAAATTGAACAACCACATCTTTGAGTGTTGCTTTTACTTCGTCTGTGTTTATTTCAAATGCGTTCATAATTCAGTTACGTTTTAATATGGTGAAATGTTACAACCGTTCCACCTGCACGAGTCGCCGGTTCCCACAGGGGAGTTTTTATATCATACAGATATACAATTAAGTTTGTTCAAATTGGATAAATATTTTTCCAAATATAATAAACTTTGGTGTATACCTCAATAAATAAAAAAACACCCCAGACGCAGCCCGGAGCTCCAGGAGATTCCGCCAGAGCTGCACCAAAAAGCAAAACCCCGCAACAAGGCGGGGCTTCAGGCAGACAACAGAGAGGGTGGCAAGGGTGTATTTACAGCATGGGAATTATTCGTTTGTACTTAATCATTTTGCCCTAATATCAAAAGTCTTTTCGGGCAATCATCAATAAAAGCAGTTGTTCCATGTCCTTCAAAACCCCCACCTTCCATTTTCAATTTTATTTTTTCGGGCTTTTCGGACAAAAGCAAACAAGAGGAAGTTTCATAAGCATTAGCCATATAAATTTCCTTTTTATCTTTTGTGGAATTTATAAACTCTTCAATTTCTTTTTTTGTCTTTAACAAACCTCCCCCTTTGTAAAATTCCCAAACAGCCATTTTATCACTCCAATTAAAATTAACATTTAAGCATTTTGCTTCATTAGATAAAGTGTAAAATCCATCACCAACATCTTTGCACTTCTTACCTTCAAAATGAAGAATCAGTTTAATGCCTGAATCATTTTCGTTTTTTTCGATTTCTAATCTCATGGTATAGTTACGCTTTATCGGGGAGATTTGTTACTGCGGATTATACAAAAAGTAATATTTGTGCATAAAAGTATGTGCCACTTGACTTACATTTCCATACTCATCTTTTTCGTCACTATAATAGTAAAAACACCAAAAACCACACCTGTCTTTTGAATATACACATCGGTCATACTTATCATACTCCCGATATAAACCTACCTCATCAAGGGAGCCTTCACTTCTGACTGCACAAGCATTACGATATTTTACTTTGTTATTTTGTTTCATAGATTAAAATCGTTCCTGACATCACTCCATAATTTGACTCCTCTTTGAATGTGTGTGTTACTGCACTATCAGTAGGGAGCATTGGTCTTGTCAAATACCAAACATTATCATCTTTGAATGTAATCATTTCCAACTTCTGACCAATAGGGAGATTGATTTTCATTGTACCCCCATAATGTTTTGCTCTTTCGTTTTCGGTGCATGAGGTAAGTGAACAAACACCACCGACTAACATTAAAACGGATAGCACTGAATAAATAAGAATGTTTTTCATAGTTTTAGGATTGTAATAATTCTTTGAGAGATTGTTTCATTTTTGAAATTATTAATTATAACAAAATTACGAAAAAGAAAACAAATTTGTTACTGATTCGCCCACCTCCAAAAATCGTCAATCCATTCTTTACATGAATTTACACTTCCTTCCCAAAGACATTGCCTACTATCCTTTGCATGAACCTTTGCGTAAGGAAACCTATCGTGGATTTCAAACCCACGATATTCTATTTTTGGGAAATCTATAATTACAGACATCAAGACTGCAAATATTGTCTGTCTTTTTTGGTTTTTAGTGCCCTTGCTTGTAAGGGTGTAAGTCCGATAAACTCCTCTGCTTTGAAGGAGATTTCGTCAGGGTAATACTCAAAGAGTAAATGTTCTGCCAACCCATCTTCCAAAGTTACATAAACCTTTGGCATTGGGTCAAACATACCCTCCGGCATCGGACGAGGCAGTGCTGTAATTCGGGCTTTTGTTATTTTCTGTTCCATAATTCAATTACGTAAAACTCCAATGATTTGTTACCGATTTCTGTAAACTTTATTTTCCTTGTGTAAAAGGTACTTTTCAGGCAGAACCTTACCAAAGAAATTCCTATCAGGTACAATCAAAATAGCACCCCCCGTATGCAATGAATACGATTGTTTATCTTCCGATATAAAATCTACAATCCCACTCATCCCATCATAGGCACAATGTTTGCCACCAATGAAAGTAATACAATCACCAATTTCAGGACAACGCATAGGAACCATCATTCGCCTTGCTTGTGGTATTTTAATATAAAGATAAACCAGCAAGATTGTTGAGCCAAAGACAAATAATAACAACAAAAATGTTTTGATTAGTTCCATGATTATATTTCAGTAAGTGTTATATGTCTAATTTTAATAGCCGAAGCAATATCCTCATAAATTTCAAGTGTATCCAAATAAGAAAATGAACCCAACTCACCTTCTTCACTTCCATCCAACTCTGACATAGACGTTGAATGTATGCTCAATTCAACCACATCATTTTCATCATCCTTGTCAATTGAAAAAACATAATCGGAAGGTATAAGGGTTTTTACAAAATCCCTGAATGAAATGTTATGAAATTGCTCTGCCATAATTCAATTACGAATTAAGAAAAGGATTTGTTACAACCTAAACCTCACACATTGCTTTCCCCTCAACCCTTTCGATTTTGTGGAGCAACCTTTTGAAATACTTATTGGTTTTGCTCTTTTTCCTTGAACGATTGTGTCCTGAAAGTGGTCTTTTACCCCACCACTGCCTATCAACGTTATTGGTACTTGCGTTTTGTCCGTGTGCCATGTTTCAATTACGAATTTACAAATTGATTTGTTACACTTTCACAACTTGATTATCTTGGATTTTTACCTCACTGAACCCAATCATTTCAACCATATAATAGGCATCAGTGTCCTCTGAATAAATCAAGTCGCCTACCGAAGTTGAACGTGCTTTTTCACG
>JACCDP010071519.1_pt1 | contig 25118 bp, 9 predicted proteins | sample 7445841 | NCBI WGS metagenome assembly JACCDP01 (sample SAMN15323441, study PRJNA562643) | freshwater metagenome | isolation source: river surface water | place: USA:Blue River Watershed | collected 2017-08-17 | reverse complement strand
TTGTCGTATTCTTAATTGTCACATTTTCCTTTTCGGCATCTTTAGCTTTCTTATGAATATCAATAAGATCCTTATTCATTTCAGTCACAGTCTTAAGAAGTAAAGATGCTACTTCATATGCTCTTGGAGAATCCCCCGCCTCTGCAACTCTCATTATGCCTTGAACTGCATCCATTCCAGTAGAAATCATTTCTGTTATGCTATCTCTTGCTTTTTCAAAATCACCAGAAAGCATAACTTCTCTTTTTTCCTTTTTGATCTTTTCTATATCTTTTTTAGAAACAGTTATTTCTTTTGGTGCAGAAGGATCAAACTCTACATCTAGTGCTTTTGATATTTTTTCATTAGAATCACTCATGGTACATATGTGATACTTCCAGTATCAACATCTCCTGTATAACCTGTATCTGTAATAAAATCTTCAGTAACATAATTTTTAAAGTTTATATCTACATTTTCAATTGGACCATAATTGGTATTAGTAATCTTACCAAATATATAAGTTTTTGCAGTAAACGACAAAGAAGAAATTACACTTCTTCTAGTCGCATATGTTCCTTCAAAATCTTCTGTAGTTTGAACATTATTCAATTGAAAAGGAACATCTACTTTTGTATTCAATTCATTAAAATTTATAGTAACTGTAAAATCTGGTGTAAAATTAGGTAATATTTGTTCTATGATTTGAAAATTGTCATCTATAGTTCTAGTAAATATAAAAATACCAAAATCTATATTATAAGGAACTTCAGACCACATTGTGCTTGAATTATTGGAAGTAGAAGATATTACCTTTTTGAGTTTATTCAGTTTTCTTGAAGGATCATATACAATATTTGTTATTTGAAATCCAATGACTGGTAATGTTATTCCTAATTTTGTACCAGAAGAAATGCTGCTTGCTTCCGTTAATCTCCTTACAAACTTTTCCTTTGGTCCATAAGTGAGGGGAACTCTAATTTTTTCCTGTTCTACATTATTTGAATCATATCGAGATATGTAAATTTCATTAAAAATAGAACCAAATGCAACAACTAATTTTTTAAGTGCTCTATTGTAGTAACTATCGTTTATTCCAAACATTAGTAATTTCCTTCCGAGAATGGATCAGATTCTGTAAAATCAAATATTGATTGTTGCTGGCCCTTCATTTGAATAATATCATTGTCTCTATCAGGATCGTCTGTTTCTGGATTTCTACCAATTACAACAGTAGAGTTTGTTATTCCCAACAATGAATACTCTACACCAGAAGATGCACCCTTTATTGATTGATTTCCTGCAACAAACGATCCAACAATATCCCCAATGTAAGCGTAACTATAAGTTGTTCCACCATATGTTCTAAATTCTATTAATGTTGCAGTAGAAGTTGCATTTGAATAAGTTGCACCTGAACCAGTAATTCCGAGAACTTGAAATACTTTTTCTCCTTCGTAAAAAGATGCAGTTCCACCAAAACCAGTGTATCCTAGAGTTACATATTTCAAGTATTCTTTTCTTTCGGTTTGTGTTCCATCAATTTCCGAATTGCCTGTATTGATTTGCTCATAAGAGTAATTGAACACTTCGCATGTTAAATTATATGTTGTAAGTTTTCCAAACTGGAAGAAAGGTTGTTTATCTTCTACAAAGTTTATTTCAAACATATATTCCATCATTGGAAAATATATCAAATCCCCTTCTCTTGGTCTTTCGATATCTGGTTCTTTTGAAGATATTTCTTGTTCAAATCTAGTTTTAGACAAGACTAAATTTATTCTATCAGTTAATTGAATACCAAATTTACTAACAATATCTCTCTGTCCACCAAATTGCTGAACATCGCTCAGGTACATTTCTATCGGATATCCCTTGGTAAATCTACTACCCTGTGTATCTTCACCCAGAGTCTGATCTAAATTTAAATATTGTCTTGGAATATAAACAACATCTCTACCTGTTGCTTTGATTGTTTCTATGACCAAATCATTTAAAAGAGTTTGCTCACCGACATAATCACTAAAATATGGGTTTACTGCCATTTTTTATCCCATCATAAAATCTACTGGTAGTTCATAACTTCTATAGAATTCATTTTCTATTTCCATCAACTCCTGTGAGGCCTCTGCGTATATTTGAGCACCTTTCATTGTTATTCCACCAGGCAAAACAACACCGTCATATTTTGCCATGTTTGCTCCCCATTGTTTTTTTATCAGAGCAGTTGAATATTTCTGTAACCATCTGTCATTATAGATCTCGGTAAAAACATCAGGATCTAGACTAGCATATGCTTCTACAATTATGTAGTTACCAACTTTTACATCGCTATAGTCACCATCGATGTATAATCTATTTGTTACTTTGCTAAATCTAATTGACTTTTCTGGTTGGAAAAAGTCTTGAATTAACTTAATGTATCTTTTTGTAGAATCGTATGTCGCTAGTCCAAGTGCTGGAGATCCTGCTAGACCTCTGTTTATACCAAAGTAGTCGGTTAGAGCCAATTGATATCTAATGTCAAACATATCAATTGATGTAAAATTACCAAACTGAAAAATTTTAACGACAGAAACTATATCTTTCCCCGAAGGACTATCTCCGGTTATTCCATTGATTGGTCCAATTGTATCGGTTTCTATATATTTTCTATCAATATCTTCGGCGGTCATTTGGTATTTGAAATAACCCTTTTCCACGCCATCAAAATGTCGTTCGGCAAAAAATAGCAGTGCCTCATCTATACGATCTTGGCACTGTTGATAATCTACATTTATCTGAACTACTGGTTTGCCTAATTTACGAAGACAATACTCAATGAGTTCTTCTTTTGATGATAATTTTGCCATTAAAAAATCTCCGTAGTATTTATACGGAGATTTCTTTTTATATCAGTTATTTGATTGTTGTTCCGGTGGTGTTTCCGGTGGTGTTTGCGGTGGAGTTGACACTGGTTTTTGTGGCAACTCATGAATTGTTACTGGAACTCTATCAACATCTCTATAATCCATATTTTCTATGTAATATCTACGAGTAATAGGACTTTCCGATTCATCTGGTTTGGATTTTTCGTAGTTAGTAAATCCTGGCATCTGAAGAGGACATGCTAACTTTGGATAGTCGAGTTTACTATACTCATCGCCCTCTGCAATAAGCCAAGTTCCCTTTCTGTCCCCACAACCACAACCACCGCAGAAAAATTTACCATCTGTACTGGACTTTTTTAAATGTTCGCAAGGAGGAAGAACACCACCAATATTTTCATTACCAAAACAACTAAGAACTCTTAATTGTTTTACTGGTTTTGCAACCTTTTCGTCATTAAAACCACGAGATGCAACCGCACTTGCAAAATTTTGAATCATGGTTAATTTCTTACCAAGAAATGATTGATTTTCTCGTGTTTCTTCTTTTCTAAATTCTGGAGTTTCGCTCATAATTAATCCTTTCACTAAATGTTAACATAAAAAATTAAATTGTCAACTCTATTCTTTTAAATAGTTTTATGGTGACATTGTTTTTACTAAAAGTATCAACACCTATTATTTTACCAAAGTTTTCATTACTATGTATATCAAAAACCTGAGAATACATTATGCTTGAATTTATACTAGTGGATGAAATATAAATTCCACCATTACTATTCATTTTAGTCAAAAATGTATAAACATTTTCATCATTGCCAACTATTTTAGAACTTAAGAACATCAATTCAGACAAAGATGGAATATACCATCCCAATAAACCTTTCTTTGTCATTTTGTTTATGGTATTAACTAAAATATTATTAATTCCACCAAATTCTGCATCACCATAGCAATTATAAAACCCGTTATGGTGAGATGTTTTTGGAAGAGACTTATGTTTTTCGTTTTGTTTGAAGAATTTTGTATTAATTACATCATTATCTACAAATAGTGCCCAAGACCTAGATGATGTTTTACCTATGACATCTTCTTTTGATTTTTGTAAAATTTGTGCTTTAGAAAAATCTGTTAATAATGAACCATATACACTAGATGTATTTGGTGTAAAAATACCAACAAAATATGCACCTCTAAAATAATCACCAAACTTTAAACCAAGTCTCAGGAATGATTTAAAGTCCATTGTTTCCGGATTGACCACATTATTTGCATTTAGTGTTGGTGTTTGTGGAGCATAATCACTGAAGCATAAATCTAATCCAGATTCTGATATTGGAACAAAGTAGTCATTACACGATGCTTTATCTGATGGTAAGCATGAATATGAAAATGTCTTTCCGTCTTTAGATCTATTGAGAGTAAAACATGCACCAAACTTGTTTAATTTTGTCGATGATGAAGATCTAAATTCTGGAGTACCGCCGCCAATTATAACATCTACAGTGTCAAAGCATTCATAATCCGCCTCTTGTGCCTGTGTAAATCTTTTATTACACATTGCACCCGAAGAATAGACTGCCGGATATGTACCAGCTGAAGATATATTTTTTAAATTGCATTCTCTACTATTACAGACATTTTCGCATGTTATTCCTATTGGAACATTTGTATCGGAATACTGCATATAACAACACGCTCTTGGTATTCTTACATCAGTAAAACAATTTACTATTTCTATTTCAGTGGTTGTTCCCCCCAAAATAAGATTTCTTTTTTGTATAGTGTATCCTCGATTATTTGGATCACAGTTTGGGCTTTGTGCATAACCAGAACATAAAAGGTCATATTCCGGATCATATGATTGCTGACAATCACATATTTGATCTTTGTTTCTATCTTCAAAACAACATGGGTAATAGGGTTGTCGTGCTTCTTCTGCAGATCGTTTACATCCACAGCACCAAGAGCAATCGTCAATTATGCCATCGGGACTTACATTACAATAACCAGATGCAGTACAAACACTGTTGTCGCCTAAATATACGCCTCTAAAATTATTGCATTGTGTTTCATTATATGAAAGTATACATATGCTTTTATTATCGATACCTTTTTTTAAACAACATGCTCCTGGCATTTTTAATTTCCTCTCTAGTAGTTATTAGGTGCCACAACAATCTGAGCATTTTTTATAAGTTGAACCAAATTGACAAGCATCGCAGTCCTCCTGACTACCAATCTGCGTCGGGCAAGTTACACACCCTCCAAACTGCGAACAACAACAATATTTATCACAATTTGCTTGTGCACACGATATTCCTGGAGTGAAATTAGAAGAAGCAAATGGATCAATTGCAGTTGCAATTGCGGTACAATCTGTTTCATTGTTTGCCGATACGCATTTATTACAATTTCCTGGGCAGTCGAAAGTAAAGTATGAAAAGCAACAAGCTCCAGTAGTTGGCGGGGTAACACAAGGATTACCAGAACAAGAAGATCCCTTGGCTGTACCACCACCACCGCATTGTGATTGTGGAACTTCGGTACATGTAGATCCGTTACAACACGCAACAGTCTGTGTTGGATTGCAAAAACCCGAAGAGCAAGAACCACCTTCAGTAAATGTTATAGAAGTTCCAGGGCTCGCGCCCGCGCAGCTTGCTCTGGATTCTTGGGTACACAAACCAAACCTACAACATGCTCCCTGATCATCTTGATCTGTGCATGGATTATCTGGTGAACATGTGGAGTTTTCTCCCTTAAAAGTACCATCACATGCATTTGCGGCGACTACTGCACACGAGTCACCATTGCAACATGCACCGCGCGCGCATGGATTTCCTCCACCTGAGGCCGAATTACAACTACATTCACCACCTGCACACTCAGTCCATGTTCCACCACATGAAGTTTGTTCTACTATGCTACAGTCTCCATTTGTGAGACAACATACACCGAGCGGCGGCGGCGGGTCATCATCACATAGAGCATAATCAAATCCAGGACAAGTTCCCGTCGTAGTCTCACATGCACAAGTTATAGAATCACAATTACAAGATTTTGTTGTTGGAGTTCCACCTGGAGGTGTTAAGAAATTACTTCTAACTGGATATTCATTTGCAAAACTACCGCAACAGTATTCTGGTGTTAGTGAATCATCTGGATTTGCTCTTCTGGATAAAATATTTTCTGGCCGTGAATAATAATTCATCCATGACGCTGGTGCATATGCGCCGGCGGGTGATCCACTAGGAATGCTTGCAAAATATTCTTTGTATGTAACATAAAGAGCTATTCCAGTGGACGCTGAGGCGGCTCCTAGATAAGTATTGGGATCCCACAAACACCCTTCACATGCAGGAATTATTGCATCTTTTGGTAGTGTTCCAGGATACCAATCTCGTGGAACTCTATTATTTTCATCAAACCGTGCAGAATATGATTCATATGTTCCTGGATAGTAATAATTTTTATCCTGTACTTCTTTACAAATTTCACAATCATATTTTGGCAATACTATTGATTCTATTGTGCCCTCGGCCCCTGGGTTTTTAGCAATCTTAATGGTTTTGCATTCTTTATCAGAAGCAATCCATCTGTAGAATTGATTTGATGGTGTTTGTCCTAAACACCAAGATCTAGTAACAGTTGAACCGTTACATGCATATGTTGAACTAGAACCACTGAGTCCACAGCATACTCCAAATTTAAAATCACTTGAATCCCAGGGTATCTTATTATAGATAGATAAATAGTTGAATATGGCATTTGGCGGCACCCAGTTGGCCGCCTTGCTCACGGCACATATAGGTGCTATATCATTATTTCCTGCACCGTTAAATTGTTTAAATTGTTCACTCAAGAGGGTGTCACCAAACCCACTGCAAGCATTGCCTCCAGTTAGAGTTCTTTGCCAAACACCACCAATATTTTGCCAAGTATATTTTACTCTTCTACAACCGCTACCATCTCCCTTACAACAAATATCAATGGAGCACCCATATTCAAGAGAATTTACCGGAGGCGCCGGTGAGCCCCATTCTCCTATACCAATAATTGCATCCTTTTCAAAGTCAAATAAAGTTAAACTTCCACTAGGCTGATTCCAAAACTGACTATTTCTTTGTGAATATAAAGGATTAGACTCTACAGTAGATTTTGATCCATATATTGGGTCACATGAGGGATCGTCATTATCAAAATTACAGTCGGAACAAGTGCCAGATATAGATGGAGTGGATCTTTCAAAAATTCCAGTACATTCGTTTTCACATACCAATCTACATGTATTATTAAAATCATTGCAACATACAACCCGCTTACAACAAACATCCGTAGGACCAATTGGTTCTCCTGATGAACAAGGATAATTACCCTTTATTCCAGTAATACAACCCGTGGATTCAATACCAGTATTGAAATTGCAACATCTTGTTTCTGTAAATCCACAACACGCAGTACATGTTGTGACAGGGTTAGTTGTGAATGAACTAATGTCATAACCCTGTTGTGCTAATTGTTGTATTATTTGAGCTTGTTCTGAGGTTTGAAGAACTGTTTGGTATCCGCTGCATTCATCTCGGGTTGGACATCTTTCTCCTTGTGTCCATATATTTCCAACTTTATACGCAGATCCGCTAGAATTAGTACAATTAAATTCCGTAGTGAATAAGCAGAATGGTGCCGATGATGCATTACAACATTTTCCATTTATAGCTGGCGCAGGCGTATCCTCTACTTGGATAGTTACCACATAATTTGGTGGAGTGAGAGGATTTCCATCATTGTAGTATTGCCACTCTTCTGAATATCTTTGTATCTTAAAGGCCTCTGTTCCTTCATTATAATCAGTATCAACTTTCAATTTCATAAAAATTGGAAAACTTGTTATACCGTTTGTATAATCCTGACCAGATGGCGGCACCGCCGGCATTACAAAATTAAATTCTGCAAGACCAGCAAATTGATTTTCAGTGAAAGATGTATCTTGAGGAGAAGTAAAATCTACATCACTCAGATTAAAGTTTCCTATTGGCTCAAATTCAACTTTGTATTTTGATCCAGGACATGATTTTTTAGCAAATAATTCAAACTTTAAGCTATCATTTTCTTTTACTTGTGTTGCTGGTTCCCATACTCCATTATTAAATCGATATGAAAATATTTGACATATTGGTTCTTCTGTTGATGTTTCATATACTTTAACATTAAATGTCTCACCACCTACACTAAAATCGGTTGGAAAATATGGTCGCCGGACAGTTTGATTTGGTAGAAGGGCAAAAGTAAATCCTTCATATGTTGGGCCGCTGCATGGATTTAAATCAGTTTTCTTGTCTGCGCTAATTCCTAAGAATATAGTTGCAGTATGACCTAAATTTGCATCCTTTAGTCCAATTATAAATGGAATACTAGAAAAACCAGATGTCCATCCCGGATCATTAAATCCTTGGAAAGTATCTGTTTTTATTCCTGATACAGTATTATAAGAAAGTCTAATAATATTAAAATCATCATAACTTAAACCAGCTCCAGGAAGTATTCTTGCACTAATTATACTAGGACCGGAACTTCCACTAATTGCCATGGCTGCGCCGGCCGAGCCCGCACCCACACCTCTACTGAATAAAGTAAAGGTTATACCATTTAGTCTTCCACCAGAAATTGTTTCTGCAATTTCCCCCGCCGGCGGATTCATTGTGAATGTTAATTCTGGTGTCTTTGCTAGAGAAAAATTTGTAGGTTCAGATACGATTAATGTCCCAGATGTTGCACCAGATCCACCAAGATTACTTCCAAACAGATAAAACTGCATGGTTTTTCCTGAATCAGTAAATTGATTATAGTTTAATTTTACTTTGCAAGTATCGGTTGTTGTAATTCCTCCTCCAATCGGAAGAGAAAGAGTAAATAATCCAGTATAACCTTCTGCACTAGACCAATTAATTGAATCTGTTCCACCAAATCCTTCCAGTTGATTTCCAGTTATTCCTGGAGATTTTATTGCAAATCCATATGTTACACCCGCTACAACATTCTTTGCTAAAACTCTAAGTAAGAATCCTGTACTATCACCTTCTACTACGGAGCCCAGGCCTAAAGTGGGATCTGTGCTTCCGCTATTGCCAACTGTTATAAAATCTAAAATAAATGATGTTGGTTCGATTATAAGAATTCCCTGTTTTCTTGCCAATGCTTGATTGGCTGCTAGAGAAGCACCAGAAGAATAAACCGCAAATGTAAATCCTTCATCTGGTGTTTCTATTGCATCTTGTCTTGCTTTTATAAGCCAAGGTCCTTCAACCAGATTTCCAGAACTATTTCTAGTAAATAGTCTACCATTATCATAAGTTCCTCCGATGACAATTACTCCAGTTAAACCATTTCCGTAATATGCTTCACCTGTTTGACCTGGGAAGAATTCAAAATCACCCGGAACTATACCTTCTCCTTGAATCTGCCATATTAATGTTGTGCCAGGATCTACATATTTTGTAGTTATATTAAAGGAAGAATATGATGCTCCTTCTTCTATTTGATCTGGTGTTGCTACATAGTATTCTGGTGTAAACGATTCATCATATAAGAATAACTCTTTACTCGCAACAGTATTTCCGTTTTTATCTTTAATCGTAAATGTTAATTTTTCATATCCCTCATTTGGTATTGAACTACCAAAATCTCTATCTGTGAAGGAATCTGGGTTTAAAGTTAAACCAATTTGATCAAAGAAACCTAAAGATGTAGAAGTAGTACCAAGAGTAAGACCACCCGTAGAACCGATTACTTTAAAATCGGAATACGACGCTCCAGTACTTAATGAAGTAAATGACCAGTTATATGTTGTACCACTTGGGACATTTTTAACACTCAATTTTGCGAATGTAAATGTAGTTCCTGTTGGAAGACCATTTCTGAATCCTTTTTCACATAGTCCCTGTCCAGGTCCAGAATTATATAAGGCCGGAGTAAACGATAAATCAAATTCTGGTGCCTGGGATGTATCTGATATTGTTACTTGTCTGACTAATGTAGGTGTTGGTGTAAAATAGTTAGCAGATGCCTTTATTTCAAAGGTTTCTGTGCTCTCTGTTGCAGCATCACTACTTGTGATAAATGTTCTGGTTTCAGTCCAAGAACCATTGCTTAGTGTTTTTGTTATAATATCCTGAGAGATTCCACTGACTATATCGTTATTAAAACTAAATCCACCTAAACTTGGAGTTACAATATAAGAAAAATCTTGAGAAGTTATGGATGGGTTTACTCCAGATGCCGACCATACAATATTAATTGCTTGGCCTTCATTTACCTGAGTTGGAGCACTCATACTATAGGTTGGCAATTGAGTATTGCATAACAAACATCCAGAACAATTGCAAGTACTGCTCTTATTTCCATACCATGTAGCACAATAATTTCCAGTATCCGATGCTAAAGATGTAACATAATCTGAGTATCTAATATTAGAATTACATGCACATGTGCTTGAGTTACCCGTACATGTAACCTGAGAACAATTTATAAATTGACAAGCGGCTCCAGTATAATTGCAACTGTTGTTACATAATTTACACTCTCTTAGACCAAATAATGTATGAGTTTTCCAATGCGTTGAAGGATAATAATTACCCACAGAAGACAAGTTATTAGTCAATCCACATATATTACCTACGCCCGCTTCTCCCTTTTGTGCTCCTGGATTATATACAGGTCCTGGACTTGTATCATATGACCATTCTAGTGTTGCTAGATCTGTTGTTGCTGACTGGGAATGTATTCCTGTGCAATAATCTCCAAGCGGGACAACAGTACAACTTCTGCCCTTGGCATTCGCAATGGATGGTGATCCTGAACTTTCTAAATTGCAACATGTTCCCCAACCACATGCATTATTCGCACATGAATTTGTAGATGACCATATTCCATTGTAAGTATTTTCGCATGTAGTTTTTTGAACATTGATAGAACATCTTGGAATTAACTTTTTGTTAACTGTATCTATCTCCATGTAGCAGCATCTTCCATTAAACTCACAACCTGGACAATCTATATTATTTGCAACCCAAGTTTTTGTTGGATTAAATGAGTTGTTGATGGGACATGCACCAGGAAGTGCTGAATTAAATTTTGCAGTGTTTGAGTTAATTGCACATAGAGATCCATCCGAACCACAACATAATGATTGTGTCGTTTGTGTGCATCCATTTGTGCAATAATTACAACATCTTCCTGTTTGCTGAGATGTGCATATCTCACAGTTTTCTGCATCTGCATACCATTTTCTATTTAAAGCAAGATCTGCTTCTGGATCTGAATCAACTACACCATGTTGATATAGACACTCAAATTCTGTTACCTTTCCTAGAGAGGCACATGTTTCATATGATCCATCTGGTGTGTATGGAGGAGTTATTATGGGACTACTGCCATCCTGACAACAAATACCAGTATCTTCATTTATAAAATTAGGACAACCAGTTTCGCATGTTGTATAGTACGGATCCCAGTTTGTTTCTGCATAAAAACCACTAGATTCTATAAAATCACATTCCGAAAGGGTCATATATCCGTGGCAAATATTTTGTTGACCACCACCAACATAGTTAGTAGAGCAGCAAATACCTTTATTAAATCTACAAATATCAGTGCCGCAGTCAGTTCCAACCTTATCCGGATAATATTTAATGTTTGTTTCCGGAGAACAACCGGCAGAACCACAGCATTGTTCTTCTGTTCTACCACCTAAGCAAGTAAAATCATTATAATTGCAACACAAACCAGTGCCACATGCATCATCGGCGCAATCATTAGTGGCAGACCATGAACCATTCTTTCCGCCATCTGCTACAGAATTTTCACATTCTCCCTTATATAGATTTGTTTCGCAAAGAGTTTCACCAATAGTTGAACTTCCTACGACTGTGTCTTCATAGCAACATCTTCCAAGTGGAAAATTGCAACATTCATTACTACATTGGGTACAGGTTGGTGTCGAGTTCCATACTCTATCTCCATTTCCTGGAACTAACTGCTTACATTCACTTTCGGTTATCCAACCATGACATATTTGAGCAGTTGTATTACAACACAATCCCTTAATTATACAATCATCGCAAGTGCCATTTTCTACAAAATTATGGCCTTCAGGACAAGATACATTTAAATTTCCTGTTTTAGTATAAACAGTTCCATCAAAATTAATCTCATAATTGATATAATTTCCATCAGAAACATCATTAGAGGATGAACATACTACGGGTTGAGCATATTTTTCTGGATCTTGATTTTCATTCGGACAGCACCATCCTTCAAGTGGATCGCTATTCCAACATCTTTCACAATCTCTAATATTTTCAGATCCACAACTATACCATTGATAAGATACACACTCTCCATCGCCCAAACCATGATATCCATTATCACATGAAATTTGTTGACACTTATCTGCGGTAACCACTTCAAAATAACATCCATAATCATTATACTTAGTCGGTCCTAAGCAACATGTTCCAAAGACAGCATCTGGTCCACCACCTTCAAGGGTTTTCACTGCAAGTTCTTCTTGCTTGTAGCATTGTTTTCTTATGACTTCTGTTTTACTATTTGTTCCAAATACAGGTCTTTCACGCCATGTACCATTATCATAATACCATTTATATGAGTATGTTAGTGGATCTGATGGGGATTGCGTATCTAAAGAGGGGCAAGCGCCTTTAGTCCATTTACCACCAATTCTATTACATTCACACTGAGAAACATTATTTCTCATTCCCACATCGGGAAACAATGCAATTTGTAAATCATATTCTGTTTCATCACATCTAGTTTCCGATGTGCTTGGATTTGTATAGTCTACTGGTAGTTCTATACCATCTAAGAAGTCTGTGTAATTATCACTTTCTCTTGCATATGGACAAGAACAACAACAACCAGGCTCATTTGCTTGTAAACAATCAAATCCTTCTGCTGATTTTATTCCAGCATAAAAAGTTCTAGTTATAAAACTGCCATCATTTTGATCACTATAGCATTGATTTGCACTAGATAAATATGATCTATATTCAGGAACAGTATCTGGTCTATCTGGTGAGGTATTATGCTCACAGCAAACCCCATTTGAATTTAATTCTGAAGAGTAATCTATAGCGGATTTTATTCTTGATCTAAATTGAAGTGTCATACCTGTATTTATGTAAGAACATTAATCGCAATCTGGTAAATTGCTCAAATCTGCATCAAATGCAAATATTGGTGTACATATTTCAACATAATTGCCGTTTTGATATGATCCAACCTTTTTTAATATTACTCCTAAAATTTGATTTGAGGAACTTTTAGGTGCATATTGCAAAGATCTAGGAGCAAATCCACTTGTTTGTTGATATCCTGGAACAGTCTTAGGACCTCTATTTGCATTCGAAGATAAACCAAACTCCCAATGATCTTCTATGAATTTTTTTGTATCCTCTGCTGTCCAATTTTTTGGAAGCAAACATGTTTTTATTGGAGTATCATACTCCCAATGGTTTATTAATGTTCCCATTTGACTTTCTCTTTTGCAATTTTGGAGAAGTCCACGGGCATTCGATATAACTGCTTTTGCACAACCAGCTTCACCGAGTCTAAATTCAGTTGAATTTGCAGGTACACCAGTAGAACTAGGTTCATATCTATTTTGGTTTTGCAAACAATTTATTTCTAAACCAGCTTCCTCTGGTGTGGTTCCCGGCCATTGCTCTGTACTTTTAAATAAAGTAGCAATAACAACAGATCCATCCAAAGATTCTGCTCCTTGTGGTGGAGATTCTTGCGTCCAATCTCCTGCTATAGAATCACAAAAATCATTATCTACATTCGAAAACGATAAATCTTCGCATTCTTGACCATTTGGAGCTTCTGCATCTGGTATGCATTTTGTGTATTCACAAGTGCCAAACCCTCTATATCCATAATAACCTTCTCCTCCATTGATAAATGAAAACGTATTTTTGCTGCACATTCCTCCATAAACCCACGCATATATATTCTCATTTTGGCATTCTGTGCACTTTTTAAATCCATCTCCTCCATCGCCTCCTCCTGGTATACCAACATCAGGCCCCGCAGTCCCAGTACTAGTTCCTCCCATTATCTTTCTCCTTTAAATTGCTCAATTGTAACTTATGGTGCGTCTTGCTTGTCGCTCACGAGCTGGCCATTGCAACAGCAGCTGTTCGCAACCGCCGTACCACCACAACCAGTCCATAAGGAATTAACTTTACCGGTACACACTTTACTATCCCAATAACCATCACTATTTATTGTGTTACAAATACTGTTTATTTCGGTAGCATAACCAGCATTGGTTATGATACGCCAATTATTACAAAAACCAGTATATTCAGTCCAATCCTCTGCACCAATTTTATTTATCGGATAGGGTGGCCCGTATTGGAATCCTCCCTTTCGTTCTACATGATATGCCGATCTTTTGCATGGATAATTAAATCTAATTTCACCTAAAGTACCATTTGTTCTTTGAAACGATGGTATATTACCTCGTGAATTTAGAGGAACTATGGGGTGTGTTATAATTCCTTCAGTATTAAATTCAAAAAACGGCGATTCAAAATTAAAAATAAGTCCTGATAAAACTTGATAACCGGCTTTCATGTCGGTTCTTATTTCATAATTTTCAATCGATACACCATAGGTATCATATCCCTGAAACCCAGATATTGGTTTAACCCATCCAGTTCCGTCGGTAAACAAATTCTCGGGATAATTAGTATTAAAATTAGTTTTTGGCCATATTTTAGATCTAGTTTCGGAATAACTGTCTATATCATAAAATAGATGTGGTGTCCCATAATACCCTATTACATTAGTTTGTTCTAATAAAGATCTTGATCTAAGATTAACTAATTCTCTTAATGTCCATTTATAATTTCTTCTACCACCCCATTTAAAATTAGTTTGTCCGTATGTTGAACCACTAAGCCAATGCATACAGTTATCCCATGCTAATCTTCTAACATCCTTAGTTACTGAAGAAGGAGATATGCCTGGATAGTTGCTATTATTATTGGGATTATATATTGTAGCATCTCTATAACCAGTCACAGGTGTGAAAGTAAAATCAGAACGAATAAGATTTGATAAATCTGTATCTGGTTGAGTTTCAAATCCTAATGTGAACCATCTTTTTCCTCCAGATCTGGGTAGTCCGCCTGATTCATATGGAGTATCAAAATCTACTGTATTTGGGTAGAACCTTGGCACAATATCTTTACCAATCCATTCTGTATTATGATACCATTCACCAATTCTCTCTCCATTATAGGTAAAATCTGGTTGTATTGGGTGATTTGGTGAAACAGTTCTACAATTTTGACCATTTGCACCACACCCGCACTTAGTACACGTCTTTGGCCCTCTTCCTAAGAATATATCTTTTCCATTTATAGTTGTCCATAAATTGGGGTATTGTGCCTTAGGATACTCGGCAGAAAAATCTTTACAATTTCCTTGAGATGATCTTCTACAATAACATCTTAAAAGTGCATTTCCTGATATATTGTCTAAATGTTCTCCACCTATGGAAGTTCTGTATGGATTATATGTACTGCCAGGATATGCGGTTGGAACATATGTCCACGGATTTATCATGCCACATGTGAATCCAGCAAAACCGAATGATAGATTGGTGTCTCTTGTATCATACCAATGACGATACCCAACCTCCTCTGGACTTAATCCAATCGCTGAATAATTTATAGACGATGATATATTTACGGATGCGAGCCCTTCACGCAACCATTGCGGACTATACTGATTTATTATTACCGATCTACCTTCATACACATTACCAAATCCAGGTCCATGATTTATATCATGTGTTCTACAAGATGCTCCCTCTGCTAGTGATTGATTATTGATTGTAGGCCGGATGGCGGAAATGTAACCACCAGTCGTAATTTCATCCAGAGTATTAAAATTATCACAACGAGGAGTGTTTGTTGCTGTAGAACTACTGATCAAAAACGCAGTTGTATTTACATATCTTCTGCACATATAATAGTCGGCCCCTGGTCGGTCATACCCTGATGGAAAATCTCCGGCAGGCAAATAACCATAGCCATAACCATTGCAGGGCCAGTAACACTGATTATTACAAAACCATTGATACCATGCACATTCTCCGGCTATGTTACGGAACGGAGTGCCGTCATCGAGATAATTAGAACAGTCAATTCCACCTGGAGTGTTTGAAACTCTCTTTAATATATTAGTAGCCTTTACACAATCAGTACAACCATATTGAGAATATGTTTCTTTTACTAGATTTTCTATATTTGTTTTTTCCACTAAATTTGGCACACCATTTACTAAAGGAGTATAATCTAATATTCCTGGAGCTCCATAAGTGGTGCCAGCCCGATCTATTCCAAATCCTGCCCCTTGTGGATATATCTTTTGTGTACATGCAGTTTCTTCGCACCAACAGCACCACCCACCATCAGCGTCGGTAGAATAAGCATAATCCTGTCGTGGCGTAGGAGCCTCACCAAAAGTCTCTATATAAGAATATTCTCCAAAACAACCAGTAATTGGTAATGCTCCAGTTGAACCTTGAGGACCATATTGCGTATTATATAATTGATCGTCTAAAGTGTTTGTGCTATTATAAAAATCAAGACCAGAATCAAATCCACCTTCATCAAATGGTGGTCCTTGCGTTGGACAATTAATTCCTATTCCTCTTCCACAATCGGTTAGAGTATATCCATGTACTTCTAGTTTTTCTGGTGAATATATTTCCCATATATTTCCAAATGCCCAACTTCTTGCTGGATATTTTTGATCAACCGCACATGCGTTGCAATAATTCGACAATGAGTCTCTTACAACTTTTTCTTCCCAGAGACGAGGATCAGTATAGAATGAGGGGGGGACTTCCTTAAACCCATCATTGGAATCATACTCTGTACCCGGTGAAGCAACATAATTTGTTCCTCTCCAAACTTGATTTGTTCCTGGAATATATGGTTGTCTTTCTAAAGTTACATCTATTTCATTATCATCATTAGTATCAACATAAGTATTATATCCTTCGATGCAGTCTTTTCGTGTAACTATATAACATTCACCAGTTAGTTTATAGTTACAACAAGTTCCTAAATGAGTATCTGGATTTAATGGATCATATCTATCTTGATGAAACCGATAATACTGAATCCAATCATTTGGCAGAGGACTTACAAGAGGATCATTTCCAATACTATATAAATCATTTCCACCTATGAGCGCACCGACACGCCAAGCAGCATCCCCTGGTCCTGAACTCTTTGCCATCATTCTCAACTGTAATGCTAATGCCGGAAAATCTGGATCTATTGCAGTTGCCCATGTAATGGAATTACTAAACTCTCCATTTTTATACTCATCTAAAAACTCAAGGAAATGATCTTGAGTAAATTCTTTAGTAAAAATTGTGTATATATTTGAACCTTCTGGCCATCTCTTGGTTGTTTTGTCACCCCAATCTGCATCACCATATTCGTCAACAAGTCCCGATAAATTTCCATAAAGACTCATCATCCATGCTATACCTTCGGAGACTATATCTGGTGTTAAACATGTTGATGTAGCAACAATTTCTCCACTTTCAGAAGCATCTCCATCGTCTCGATATACTCTATTAGTTACAGCACATTGGGTAGTTGATGAAAGAAACACAGATTGACCTACACATTTAGAATCGCCCGGAACATAATATCTTCCAAGACCATCTTCTCCTGTTGGATCAAATCCACTTGGTCTTGGGGCCCAAAATCCATTTATATATCTAACACCATCTGCCGGATGGTGATCGCCTATTACATCAAAGAAACAGTCGCCTCCATAAACAGAGCAATCTCTTGTATCATCGGCATCATCGGCACCACATGGACTGCTTTCTGGACAACTGGTTTCATTTGGATACCATGTCCCATTTACATTAGCACATTGACTTACTGTTCTATTTAAGGTACATGTATAGGTTGGCTCTTCTCCTGAAAAGGATTCTTGACAACATGCACCGGTTGTAGTTGAATCCGAACAATTAACACTACTACAAATAGTATCATCACCTTTATATTCTCCACCTTGAGCAGTGCATTGTGCTTCTGAAGCCTGCGAACATGTCCAACTAGTTCCACCAGACCCTAAAGAATATCTACAACAAGCACCAGTTGGTATTGGGTCATTAGCACACGTTGCAACATCGCTACCAGTTCCGTTACATCTTTTGCATGGTTGACAAGCGTTTGTTCCAATTGGGCGACATATGTCTCCATTTAAGAGTTCATTATCCTCTTGACATAAATCAAAATCTAAATAAATGTCAGTGCCTGGTGATTGTTCGTACTGTATTGCCCCATAAAACTCTAAACATCTAGTATAGGTAGATCCATCAGTCTTTGTACAAATCTCACATTTTGCTCCTGTTTTAAGTTTTGTCTCAAGTGGCAGACCGTTATCATTGCATAACTGTTCTAGTCCTGGAGTATCCGAACACTTTTTAATGCAAGGATCACCACCACCGCCACCACCACCACCGTCGTCACAAGGATTGGGGGTACAAATACTGTTATCCCCCTGATAAGTTCCATTTAATTGAGTACATTCATCAGAAGTTACAACAGCACACTGAGAATTTCCATTCAAGATATAACAACAAGCACCACGAGTCCCGCCACCTCCACCGCCACCACCATCATCTCCACCACATGCTGCTGGTATTTCAGCAATCACATCTGGGAAAGAAACACAGTCGCAATTAACTTGAGAACAGAGACTTCCCTCACCCATGTAGACGCCGTTTATGTCTCTACATTGTTTTGGCGTGAGGCCTCCACCTGAATTATCATCTATACATTCAGCTTCTGTACAACAAGCGCCCTTTCCAATATTCAACGAACAACAATTTGCATTTTCACAAGGAGTTTCTTTAATAGAAATGCCTTGAAGAAGTAGTTCACATTCTATTCTAGTAAAATTATCACCTAAACAATATCCATCTTTGCAACATGCAGATGGTGTGTTATCTTCGCAACCACCAAAACAAAGTTTACCATCTGTTATGGTTTCTGCGTAATTAAGTCCATCTGGATTATTTGGAATGGTGCCACATGTTATTCCTTTCCAAAATCTGCCACCAAAGTATTGACATTCATCAAATGTAGCATCATCTACGCATTTTCCTGCACTGCAGCATGCTCCAAATGTAACACCACATGATTCTGAACAATTTTTATTCGGATGAAATGTTCCAAATAAATCAGAACAATCTCTTGCAGTGACATAATCCGAGCATACTGGTTGATCTAATGAGTTTCTAGAACAACAAGATCCATATAAAGAACTAGAAAGACAAAGATCTTGTATTCTTATTCTATTTCCGTTTGCATCAACGGAATTAAAGTTAATGTCTAGACCTCTGGCTGCAACTTTTGCTAGCCATACATTTTCATTTGGTTTAAATTTTTGTATATTTACAATCGTTTTACCACAAGTTAGATAATTTTCTCCGTCTTCGAAGAATACATTATTTGGAAATTTCCAAACATCATCTGATTCAAAAACTAATACAGTAGATTGCATTACGTTATTTTGAATTCCAGTAAATCCAGATATACCAATGGGAGTTCGTAAGACATGAACACCAGCGGCACTCAAATCTAAATAAATACCACTACTTGTGCCAGGTGGAGGAAAATTTTCAAGTTCTCCATTTATACCAGTAACTTGACCCCTCTCTATGGGTCCATAATACTTAACACTCACTCTGTCATTCAAAAAAGCATCTGTTTTATCGAAATCTAAAATTCCCAATCCAGATGCCGGATCTATTGCAGCATTAACAGTTGTGCTATTTGCTGTTGTTGGTGACTCTAAATACAATAATGTATTATCAACTACAGCAGGATTTAAACTTCCCTTTCCTTCGTTGTAAATTGTTCGTATATCGATATAGGTTTGACCTTGTTCAACAACTAAAGAACCAGTTGCACTCAATCCTCTAAATGACATTATTCCTGCCGAAATGCTTTGCAATAAAGTATAACCAGCTCCCGATAGATTATCGACATTAGTTATTTTATCTTCTAATGTTGCTCCGGCAAAATTACCATTTATTGTGAATTGATTACCGTTTGAGAGATTAAAAATAAAACCATTAGTATTGGAAGACGCCGATGTGATATATGCACCATCGGAACCCTTTGCACCCGCAGCCCCCGCTGAACCCGCCGGTCCTTGTGGACCAGTTTGACCGGCTGGACCAATATTTCCCGTCGAACCTGCTACTATGTACTTATTAATTGCACTATTTGACATTATTTTTTCTCATATTCAGTTTCAGTAACCTATGCAAGCATCACATTCTTTGAAATTGTAATTAGAATAAATGCTAACAATATTTATATTAGTTGATCCGTATATTATTGGAATTCTTCTGACAGGTCTAAATCTTGCAAATTGCAAATTTCTTTTTACATTATACATTTTTCCCGATTGTCCAGACCTAAAATCTTGCACCAACATCCCCATACCATTACATATTTGATGTGAGATATTAAATGCCTCTTGTTCGTTTAATCCAAATTCCGTCGAGATAAATCTGTTTCTAACATTAACAAGTTCATCTAATTGTGAATCTATATTTTCTATTTCGTATAAATCTTTTAATGTTGGGTTAGAATTGCTCCAATTTGTAATTCTACACATTGAAGTAGAAGACCAATATGGATGTGCCCCAATAGGTTGAGCACCATTTTCTTCTAATTTATCATTTAAATTATTGTTTGCAATTGCTCCCGCTATGTAATTCATTTCTATGATACTGGGAATATACCAATCCGAATAACCATTGAAATTTGTAGAATTAAGTTTTGTTACTTGTCGTATAACCGTATTTTCTGGATTTCTCAATTCCCACATTTGTGTGTAGTATCTTTTAAACAATTCTATGTTATTGGAAACTGCTATATTAAAATCAACTCCATTAATTTTATCTGGTCTTGTTTCCGGCCATAGATTTATTAATTGTGACACCCATCTATTATATGAATTTGTGGAATTTCTAAACCAAACTTCAGGATGCTCAGTTGACCAAGAATCGTGTAATCTTGTAGTTAGTAATCCATCGATTGGAGATGTTGATATTGGTTCTATGAAGAAATTATTTGTTTCTAAGAATTCAGTACCTGGGCCAACTCTTGATTCGAACATTTCTGACCATTTAAATCTAAATTCAGTAGTTACACCTGTTTGATATGATATATCATAAGGTGCCACAATTAATGCCCACAATATATGAACTTGATTTGCTTCATAATATTTTGATGCAAGATTTGCATATAAAATAGATCCAGGCGATCCCATTCCAACAACGTCAGTGATTATATTGCAGGTTTGAGAATCAAATGCATAGGGCGCATAAGTAGGATTATACGAATCTGTACCCTTGAAAAAAGCAGGATCCGGCCACGCTATTGCTCTTTCGACATTTGAAATGTTTGCAGTTTTTGATTCTAATAATTGTTGAACAAATGGAGTGCCTTGTCTCATTAAACATCCACTGAGTTCCTTAGAGGATACGTCTTTGGGATAAGTTCTTGCAAAATATTTAACATTTCCATTTTGGGTAGAATCATATACTCTACAATTTCTAAATTGCCACTGAGGTATGCTGACACCTCTAGGATTACACATACATTCAAGTGGTTCTCCGAATGCAATCGATGGTGTTCCAAAATTATCGCAAGGATTTGGAGCTCCGACTATTCCAACAAGATATCCCCCGCCAATAGGAGTTCCTATGTCATAACATGGATCTTGGAAAGTTGCCCTACATCTTTGTTCTTCAAGATTGGCATCTCCGTCAAAATATGGGGGAGTATATTTTGTACCACAACAATTTATTTCTTCACATACCTTTCCAATTCCCATAAAGATTCCACCAGCACCCAAACAATCATCGGGTGTTTTTAGGTCGCAACAATCACCCCTACAACATGGTCCTTTGAAATTAGCAATATTGCAACAATAATCAGTAGATAATGAGCCACAAGTTGCTCCTGCATTAAATGAAGAATTTGCTATTAGTGAACATTCTGCTTGTGTTAAATCATATCCTCTACCATTCACACAACAACAACCAATTATTGGACACGAGGATGGACATTCAAATGATTGTTTTCCGTTTTCTATTACTGAAGAACAAAACTGATTAGTATAGAATGTTCCATTATACTTTTTACAGAGATCAAAGGTAGTATTGATACATCTGTCATTTACACAACAAGAACCTTCCGGTAAACAATCACCTGTTCTAACTCTAGTGCCACACGCATCCTCAGAAAATTGACCACCTATTGATATGCAATAGTTTCTATGAACATAATCTACACATTTTGTTGTTTCATTACCTGTTCCGTCGCCCAGTGGACATAAACAACAAGAACCAATATTTTCTCTCAACACAGAAGTTGCAAGAGTGGTTGATCTTATTGCAACCCTTGCTCCATCTATTGTAGAAAATGCATTTTGTGCAATGTTTGGGGTTATTCTCTTTATGTTAGATGTGGGAAACTGCCAATCTAATTTTATAGTGCCAGTCGATCCGGAAAAAAATCTAATTTGATCATCTTGTTCTATATACGAACCATCTAAATATCCACCACCCTCATCTATTGTTCTTAGATATTCGAGATTATCATTTATACTAATTTGTGTTATTCTATTTTGAAAAATTCCAGATCCAGTAGACCCTGAATTTATATTTTTAACAAAAGGATCAGCATTAAATGTTAAAACAAAATTATCACTGCCGTATGATTCGAATGCACTTAATTGTGAATCTAAACTTATATGTAAAGTATTAGTGGTTTCATCCCATTCGGTATCAACTGCACCAATTGCGCCATTTGAAGATCTTAAATATAATATTTGTCCAGTAGAACCTAATATTAAACTATTAGAAGAATCAAATGTTTTTCCTTTAACTATAATTGATGTTCCATCTACCGTAACACTTTCTATATTTTCCGATGGAACACCAACAAAATTTATTCTTCTGAATCTTGTAGATTCATCGTATTCTGCTAACACTTCATTTCTATTAATTTCGCCCTGATCACCGTATAGTATAGAATAATAGCCATCAGTTAATGCTGGTCCCTTTAAAACTGCAAATGCATCGGATTGAGTTATGCCAGTTACACCAACTAAGTTTAAATTGACACTGCCAGTTCCCTGTATATTAAATTGTGCTATTCCATAACTTACAAATGAACCACCAGAAACTGAATTTCCAGTTACTCCTCTTTGACCTTGAACAGATGCACCCACTTCTCCAGTGGGACCAGTGGCACCAGTTGCACCTGTAGGACCGGTCATCCCTCCGGTTGGACCTGTGCCAGTTAAAGTTACTAGAGAATTTCCGTATATCATGTTATGGTTCTTTCATCTAATGTTAACAATTTCCAATATTTATTATTTTCATTAGACAAATTATAATATTTTCCATCACACCGGATCATTCTTATAAGTCTAACTTGATACTTTTCACTTCTTTGTTTTTTTGCAACCATAAAAGAAGCATCAGCATTTATATCAAACTTAATTGCCCAAGCGGCCGAACCAATTTTTAATCCATCTGGGTGGTTTAAAATCATTTCATTTGACTTTCCATATGAACCAGTTGAACTCCAATACCATCCATCTAATGGTTTTCCGCCCTTCAATAATAATTTTACATTTATATTGTCATCTACACTAGAACAAGAATTTGCTATGAATGCTAATTCATCATGACTAGGTAAGAACCAGTCGGAAACCATTTCATTTGTTTGTGGATACTTTAAATTATAGAGAGATACTAATCTAGAAATTGTCATATCCGTTGTTTCTGGTATATAATCGGATGAAGTTATACCATCGTATGATATTCCAGCATAATGATAAAATTCAGAATTCATCATTCTTGCGGTGTTCATGAATCCCCAATTTCTGTACCACTTTCCATTGAATGAAGAATTTGGATTAGAATGTACCCAATCATCTACATCGTCGGTTTGTCTAATCGCATTACATCTTGCAAATGTACTAAATTTTAAGTTATTTTTGGTTTCTGGAATATTGTAATCATAAACATAACCTTCTTTGAGTGCATTAAAACTTAAAGAATCTATTTCTAGTGTCTGAACATCAATCATAGGACCCCAAGAATTTGATCCATTACTCCAAGAAAAATTATATGTTTCATCGCCATCGCCAGTATAGTTGACAATTTGATTATTTTCATCAACAGTAATTGGATATAACGACATTAACATTATATAAGAATCGTAAGATGTTGAACACCTTTCTTCCAAAGTAAATCCATATCCGGAATAATCATAAACAGTTGAATATTCTTTAGCAGAAGCAGAATATGAAACACCAGCAAAACTTGTTGTTTGTAGTGAAAATAAAGAACTACCATAACAACTTGAATTTTCTGGATTAAATATTCCTACTACTATTCCATTTTCATAAATGTCACCTATATTCAAAGTTTCATTTGGCACTACAGACAAACAGGGAATTTGCGAAGCAGAACAATCCAAATATTCGCATTTTGACATATCTCCAAAATATGATTTATTTTCAGAGAAACACGAAGATCCGGTTATTCCGTTTTGGCATGTTATACCAGAATCACAACACGCACCATAACCATCATAGCATACATTTTTATTTTCACTAGTTGTACATTTCACTCCAAAACCTTGCCAAACCCCATTGCAATTATAATTTGTGGTTTCGATACAAGAACCAGATCCATCGCAACATGCCCCTATACCATTTAAAGAATTTGTACAATTTACATCATCACATGATTTTTTAATACCCTCAAATTTAGTCCAATTAAACGACAAATTTGATTGATTTGCTATAGTTGCACATTCACAATATGTCAGTTCCTGACAATCTAAAACAAAACCTTCCTGTGATTTCAAGCAACATGCCCCCTGTATAGAGCATAATGTTAATCCGGAATTATATGTTATTCCTGGAACAAAATATCCAGTACAACCAATATTATCAGTTAAAGTAAATCCACAATTAGCGTTGCAGCATATACCATATGTTGCCCCAGAAAACAGATAGGCAAATCCACTTCTTTGTGCCAAGAGAGCACCCGAACTAGAGTTATTACAACTAAAAAGCTCACTATCTAATTCATTACTATATGTT
>JACCDP010098994.1_pt1 | contig 25121 bp, 9 predicted proteins | sample 7445841 | NCBI WGS metagenome assembly JACCDP01 (sample SAMN15323441, study PRJNA562643) | freshwater metagenome | isolation source: river surface water | place: USA:Blue River Watershed | collected 2017-08-17 | reverse complement strand
TTCTCTGAGCTAAGTGCATATTTACATGCAGAGTGCGGAGAGTTGATTAGTTCTGCTGTTCTAGTTCCAAACGATCCTAGCAAGCGTTTTGGTGATTTGTATGAAATAAAGTGCATGCCTTACGAAATTTTCGTAAATGCTGCGGTAGCAAATGATGTATTGGTTGTAGCGGCTTTAACACCCGCTGAGTTACAAATTGGCAGGTAATCATTAAAAATGACAACAAGAGTTAGAACTTTAAACTTTCTTCCAGAGATTTTCCAAACAAAAACAAATACTGAGTTTTTGTCGGCTACTTTAGATCAGTTAGTAAATCCTCCTATCATTAAAAAGATACAAGGATATATTGGAAGTAAAGTTGGTTATGGAGTAAACGCTGATGATTATTATGTAACTGAACCAACTAAAACAAGAACTGATTATCAGTTAGATCCTGGGGTTGTTTTTACAAAAACAAACCAATCAACAGCACAAGATTTTATTAGCTATCCTGGTATTTTAGACGCATTAGAATTACAGGGCGGTATTACTAATAACAATTCACGTTTATTTGAAAGTCAGATTTACTCTTGGGACTCATTTACTGATCTAGACAAAATAGTTAACTATAACCAGTACTATTGGATACCAACTGGTCCTCCTGCTGTAACTGTGTCTTCTGCGTTAGTATATTCAACTAATGAATATATCGTTACTGATTTGCCAAATGGATACAACATAAGAGAAGCTGGTGCAGCAGCAGGAGCAACTAATCCTACTATTACATTACTCAGAGGAGGCACATATCGTTTTATTGTAAATCAGCCTTCTCAGTTTTGGATTCAAGGTGAACCGGGTGTATCAGGATTTAGTCCTACTCAGCCTAACTTACCAGTGAGAGATGTATTTGGTGTAAGCAATAACGGCGCCACTCAAGGTATAGTTACATTTACTGTTCCTAGTAAAGATGCGCAAAACGATTTTATATTCCCTGGAAACAATTTAGTAGATGTAGTAAGTACTTTACCTTTCGCAGAAGTAAATGGTATGCCATTATCTGAGTTAGGATCAATTGATAGTATTACTGCATTAAATGGTTTGCGTGTTATGTTTTATGACACAGGAGTTGTTAACGAAGTTGGTTATGTATCTGCGTATTACGATGAAACTTCTTTTGATACCAATGATAATGCATTAGTAGCACCTCTAGTTGTTTCAATAGGCAGTACTAGCTCAGTAACAAATAGATTTACTTTGTCATCAGGTACTACTGATGAACTAGTAGTTGATAATACGATTACGTTTAATAGCCCTGCTATTGGTGGAGTTGTACCGGGAACGATTTATTATATTAAAAGCGTAGACAGTTCTACTGAATTTACTGTTTCTGAAACATTAGGTGGCACTACATTCGCATTAACAACTGACTCAGGATCTATGACAGCCAATGCTAATCAAGGTCTTTACGAAGAAGGATTTTATACTACAGTTAATGAAAATTTTTATAGAATTTCTTATGTAGGCGATCCTTCATCACCTGTAATTAGATTGATACCTGACGGATTGATTCCTATTGAACAAAAGATAACTGCTACTTATGGGTCAGAGTGGTTAAATCGTCAATTTTATAGAAACGCATTAGGTATTATTTCGTTGGTACCTTATATCACCGCTCCTCTTGATGAATTGTATTATCAAGATGGGACATCAGCCAATAAAGTAGGATTAATTAGACTTGTTGAAAGCAACACTACAAATACCATAAACGTAGAAATTGATATCTTAGGTAAAAAGAATTACACATCTACAAACGGTGTGGTATTTACAAATGGATTGAAAGTTGAATTTGATGGAGACGTAATACCTTCAAGTTACTTAACAGGTGCTTACTATGTAGAAGGTGTGGGCACAGCAATTGAATTAATACCGGTAGAAACTTTAGTTTCTCCTGAAGACTTTACTACAAGTACTTTTGTTCCATACGATACTACCCCGTATGATGTATCAAACTTCGACAGCGATTTGTTTATACCAACAGAACCTGACTATATTACTATTGCAAGAAATGCAATAAACAAAAATGCATGGTCAAGAAGCAACCGCTGGTTTCATTCTCAAGTAATTAGACAAACTGCGGTTTATAACAATAATCCTTCAATTCTGACTGAGTTTGCTAAAGCAGAAAACAAAGCAAAAAGGCCTATTATAGAATTTTATCCTAACTTGAGATTATTCAACTCAGGTACACAAGGAAAACAAGCTGTAGATTTTATTGATCAAAGAGCAACTGATGCATTATCGCAAGTTGCTGGATTGAACAACTATTTCCCTGATGTAGAAGTGTATACTGAAGATACTGCTATTATCACAGGAGTAGTAGGAACATCTACTACGATTACTATTCCTACTAGTGATATCATAGGAACATTCCAAATTGGTCAATATGTTAGTGACTATTTGAATATATTGCCTACGAACACGCAAATTACTAATATCACTGTTTCAACTACTAACACTGTTCTTACTGTGTCATGGGCAGTTAGTCAGTCAGTTGGATCAGCTACAGATGTAGCCATTATCGCTACTGATACAACTGTTAATAACTATGAGTTATTTACCGGTGCAAGAATTATATTTGCTGCTGACGAAGATGAAAACGTAAGAAATAAAATTTATGTTGCTAGTTTATCACAACTATCAATAGGGTCTAATCCAGTTATTACGTTAACTGAAGCACTAGATGGCAATTGCGAGGAAAATGATCAAACAGCTATTCTAAGAGGTTATAATAATCAAGGTAATAGTTTTTACTTTAATGGTAGTGAATGGATTTCGGCACAAGAAAAAGTTACAGTAAATCAAGCTCCGTTATTTGACATATTTGACGAAAACGGAATTAGCTTTAGTGATACTACAATTTATCAAGGGACATCATTTACTGGATGTAAGTTATTTGCATACGGTATAGGCACTGGATCAGATGATCCTATTCTAGGATTCCCTATCAGATACAGTGCTATTAATAACGTAGGTGATATTAGCTTTGATGTTTCACTAAACAGTGATACTTTTGATTATGTAAGAGGAACTACTCCTATTACTCAAAAGGTAAACACTGGTTATGTGTTTAATTACGACACTAGAACTGATTATACAAGAGAATTAGGATGGCAAACTGCCGCAGCACCTAGTACACAGTATCAAGTATTTCAGTTTACTTATATTCCAGGTGAAAGCAACACATTCACTTGCGATGTTGCAGCACTAGACGAAGCCGAAGGTACTTGGAATAGTGTTCAAGTATTTGTTAATAACGCTTGTCAGTGTGCTAGTCAGTATGAATACACTACTACCGCTAACACAACTACTATTGAATTATTAGATGCCAATGAACTGACTAGTGAAACACCTATAGAAATTTTAATAATAAGCAATCAGATTAGTAATCAAGCATATTATACTATACCTGTTAACTTAGCTAATAATCCACTTAACCAAGATTTAGAAACAGTTAACGTTGGGGATATCAGACAACAGTACAGAGACATTTATATAAATGCTCCGGGTATGTTAGGTCAGGTATTCGGCACAAATAACTACAGAGACTTAGGTAACTTAGTTCCTTATGGTACTAAAATTATTCAGAACAGTGCATCGCTTGTATTACCCGGCACATTCTTGCGTAAAGCAGAACACAACTTGTTTGACGCATTAAAGTTCAATAGTTATGAATACATTAAGTTCAAAAACTTATTAGTAGATACTATCAACAATGCAGAATACGTACAGCGTTATACTCCTGCAGAAATATTAGATCAAGCAATGGACATTATCACCGCGTCTAAAAGTGAAGCACAAGCTTTCTTTTGGAGCGATATGGTGCCTGCTAAAGCACCTTTAAGAAGCAACACTTATACGTTTGCAAATGACTTAGATACTAGTATCTATCCTCTGACAAAAATATATAACTTTGCGTCTGCTAATTACAACGGTGTTCTTGTTTATTTGACTAGAACTATAAATGGAGTAACTATACAAAAGCAATTAATCAGTGGGCAAGATTACACAGTTAGTGAAGATTCTCCCTCACTAACAGTTACACTAGACTTAGTTGCTGGGGATAAAATCACTGTTAAAGAATATAATCAAACTTATGGTAGCTATGTTCCTAACACTCCTACCAAGCTTGGATTATACCCTGCATCTATCCCTGAAGTAGTGCTAGACACTGCATACACGCAACCAACTTATTTTATTAAGGGGCATGATGGTTCATACAACAAACTGTACGGAACATATGATCCTGTATTAGGTGTGTTAGAAGACTTTAGAGATCAAGGACTGTTTGAATTTGAACTAAGAGTTTACAACAACTTAAAACTAAGCAGCACAGTACCTATTCAAGCATACGAAGTGTTACCAGGATTCTTTAGAGATACTGACTATACTTACAGCGAATTCTTGCAAATGTATAGTGAAAGTTTCTTAAACTGGGTAGGACAAAACAGACTTAATTACAAAACTCAAATCTTTAATAAGACAAATGAGTACACTTATAACTATAGCAATGCAGGCAACAAGCTAAACAACGCAGCTATCGAACAAGGTTACTGGAGAGGTGTATATCAGTATTTCTATGATACAACAACTCCTAATGCAACGCCATGGGAAATGTTAGGCTTTACAGATCAACCAACTTGGTGGACAGATCGTTATGGTCCTGCTCCTTATACTAGTGATAACTTAGTGCTTTGGGATGATTTAGAACAAGGTACTATATGGAATGCAGGCAACCCTATTACAGTTGAAGCGGTTGCTCGTCCTGGATTGACTAGCGTATTGCCGGTAGATAGTGCAGGTAACTTGGTGTCTCCTTTTGTATCAATTGTAGGGAGCTACAATCCTAATACTTTCCAGAAAGATTGGAAAGTTGGAGATGTGGCTCCAGTTGAATTAAGTTATCGTAGAAGTTCCGCATATCCATTTGACTTGATGAGATTGTTTGCATTAATGAAGCCAGCTAAGTTCTTTAACTTAGGCGTAGACTTAGACAACTACAAATACAACGCAGAATTCAATCAATATTTGGTAAACAACAGAAGCCATTTAGTAATTAGCGATGTTGAAATTTATGGTTCTGGAACAGCTAAAACAAGTTACATTAACTGGATTGTTGACTATGAAAAACAGTTAGGTGTAAACGCTACTCAAAACATTACAGACCTGTTAGACAACTTAGATGTAAGATTGATTTACAGACTAGCAGGTTACAGCGATAAGAATCTTTTGAAATTCTTTGTAGAAAAAGGAACTCCGAACAGTGCAAATGCTTCGTTGATGATTCCTGATGAAAGCTATTCACTGATACTTTATGATAATCAACCTTTTGATCGCATTGTATATTCAGGTGTAGTAGTACAAATTACACAAAATGGTTATACTGTGTTTGGTAATTCACAAACTAATGCGTACTTTAAAACGTTAAAACCTTTAAACAATGGTAAGTACAATAACATCACAGTAGAAGATTCAACAGTAAAAGTTGCTGTTGACTATACAACTAACGAAGTATTAGTTCCTTATGGTACTACTTTCTTTAGTGAACAAGAAGTAGCACAGTTTCTAGCTAGTTACGGTGCTTACTTAACTTCACAAGGTATGATCTTTAATGCTATATTAGATGGACTAGAAATTAACTGGGATCAAATGATCAGTGAGTTCTTATACTGGACACAAACTGGTTGGGAAATTGGCAGCTTGATTTTGCTGAATCCATCTGCACAAACACTAAAAATAAACAAAGAAAGTTCTGTTGTACAACCATTAACCGTACAAAATACTAACTTTGTACTAAATCAAAACTTGTATCCAATACAAGCTAAAGATATGAGTGTGTTTAGAAACGGAACAGAATTTAGTGTTACTGCACTAAATCAAGGTGATACTGTTTCTTATGGCCAGTTTAATTTAAGTAATTTTGAACATGCTGTTGTATTTGACAACACTACATTGTTTAATGATACTATCTATGATCTAATAACCGGACTAAGACAAAGTAGAATATATGTAAGAGGTACTAAAACTGCTGATTGGAATGGTACTATTAATGCGTCAGGCTTTATCTTAAATCAAGACAATATTCAAGAATGGTCTAGAGCAGTTAAGTATACTAGAGGATCAATTGTATTATACAAAAACAAGTATTGGACAGCACTAAAAATAATTGAACCTAGCAATACTTTCAACGAAAGAGATTGGAAAGAAACTGATTATGATCAAATTCAAAAAGGTCTTTTACCTAACTCTGCGACTAGATCATACGAAAGTGCTTTATACTATGACACTAATAAAGCTAACTTAGAAAACGATGCTGACTTGCTAAGCTTTTCATTGATTGGTTACAGACCAAGAGATTACTTAGCACTAGTAGATTTAACTGACGTTACTCAAGTTAACGTATATCAAAACTTGATCAAAAACAAAGGTACTCGCAATGCTGTAACAGCATTTAGAGGAGCTGAATTGCCTCAAGGCGGTATCGAGTACGATGTGTACGAAAACTGGGCTATAAAAAGCGGTGAGTTTGGTGGACTATTAAACAAAAACTTTGTTGAATTCAAAGTCAATGAAGATAAACTAACTGGTAACCCTGCTATTGTTAGTTTAACTAATGGTGTATATACTCCCGGTTCTCAGCAAGAAGTGCCTATCTATAGCTTGTTTAACTATGCAAGACCTATAGACACACCTAATATTCTAAGTACTATCGATCCTTCTACTCCTTCACGAGTTTTCCCTGATGCAGGTTATGTAAACTTTGATGATGTTAAAATGTCATCTTACTTCTACTCAGGATTGCCTCTTGCAAGAGACAAGAACAACGAACTAGTTCCTATCAATGATTTCTATGTAAGAGATTATGCTTGGTTGGCAAATTACCTAGAAGACTGGGACGTATTAACTTGGAAGTCTGTGGGTAGAGTGATAGCAGTAAGAAGTAACTTAAACAATACCGCTACTATAACTTTTGCTAAACCTCACGGCTTAACAAGACTAGATCCTCTTGCGATAATTAATTATGCTACTAACGTAGACGGATATTATGTAGTAGCAAATGTAGTTAACTTGAACGAAGTTATTATTAACTTACCAGTAGCTACTGAAATTGTAAGCACTGGTCAAGGTATTGGATTAACGTTCCAATCACAGCGCGTAAGCAAGCCTTCTGATATCAATGAGCTACCTCTACTAGATACAGAGTTTGTGAAGAATACTGTATGGGTAGATGAAAACACTGACGGTAGTTGGGCAGTATATAGAAAGAGTTTGAATTATCAGTATGATAACGAAGTAACAACAACTAATAGCACTACATTTGGTAGCGCAGTTGCGTACACTGATCAAGCAGGATATTTAATTAGTGATGCTGGTGAAGGTAAAGTATATCGTTATGCAAAAAATTCTTCTAACAATTATTTCATTGCAGAAACACTAACCGGTGGCTCATCATTTGGTTCTAAAATTGTTTATGCAGGAAATACTTATATAATTTCTGAGCCTACAACCGCTTCAGAAGTTCACGTATATGTAATTAACGATAGTCAATTATCAGATGACTTCTTATTATGTCAAACAATCTCTGCACCTGGTGGCGTAACAAATTGGGGTAGTCAAGTTGCAATCTCTGGTGACGGTAACTGGTTATACATTTCTGATATAGACAATAATAAAGTACATACATATCAGAAACAAAATATCATATTTGATGCTGGTTACTTTAACGTAGGTGAAACTTATATTATCAACAGCATAAGCGACACTGATTTTACTTTAATTGGAGCAATTGAAAATAAAGTAGGTATTACTTTTGTTGCTACTGGAATAGGTTCAGGAACAGGCACTGCAACACAGATAAGTTACGAAGCATCTACGATAATTGATGGAGCAACACTAAGCTTAGTATCCGGTGATAACTTCAGTAAAGCTATTACTACCAACTATTATGGCGACATGTTGGTAGTAGGTACCCCTGATAAAGATTATAGTGGAACTATAACTAATTGGGGAAGTGCTTATGCGTTCTCTAGAGCAGTGCAAAACATTGAAGTTCAATTTAACACGATTGGAAATTTATCACAAACTTTCCAATTAGCTTGGACTCCTACAACTGTATCGCGTACAGTAAGTGCTACTAATGCTACCGGAGACTTAATCACTTTAAACAGTGTTTCTGGAATAGCAGTAGATGATCCTATAATCTTTAGTGGATCTGGCTTAACCGGAACAGATATTACATCAAATGTTGTTTACTATATTGCAAGCATTGCAGGATCAGACATTACAATAAAAACTTCAAGATCAGATACTACTCCTGTTGCTATTTTAACAGTAGGCTCTATATCTAATGTAACTGCTTCTATACAAACTTCACCGCTTTATGTCTATAAAAATGGCGTAATAGTTCAGGATAGCAATTATGGTGTAATAGACTCTACGTTTGTTTATTCAAGTAACTTAACTGCTGGTGATATAATTACAGTAAGTGATAGCAAGTTTACTTACGTACAAACATTTACATCAGAATTTACTAATAGAGTTGGAACTCAATTTGGTTATGCTCTTGACACTACTAACTCAGGATCTGAAATTTTAGTAGGTGCTCCTTTTGAGATTACAGAAAGTAATCAAGAAGGTTCTGTATATCGTTATACTAACGGCGGAGCTAAGTTTGGATTAGTAACAGGTGTTAATGAATGTACAGTTACAACTATACGTCCTTTGTTGATCAACGGTTACTTGGTATACATTCCTGTAGGCAATGCTACAACCGCTGCAAATGCTATTAATGCTAATAAAATTACTAACATTCAAGCTGCTGCTTCCGCTGATAATAAACTTATCATTCAAGTTATCAATACTGAATTAACACAAGTCAATCAGAAACTTGTAATAACTGCGGTAGATACTAGTACGCTAACTGAATTGGGTTTTGAAATATACACCAATACTCAGACTATAAATTCTCCACACGAGTTTGGGCCTACACAGTTTGGTTCTACTATTAAATTTAATGAGTATGATTCTGTAATAATTAGCGCGCCTGTATCCACTAGATATGAAGGTACTACTTTTGACTTTGTAGACGATGAATTTTATCAAAACGATACTGTGTTTGACAACAACGCTACTCAGTTTGTAGACACTGCTCCTAACGCAGGTGCAGTATACATGTTTGACTATATTGGAAATTACAATGAAAACTTAACTAATATTGGTGAGTTTGTATATGCTCAACCTGTTAACAGCAAAGACAGAGTATATGGATTTAATCCGTTATATGGTACTGCATTAGAATTTAACAGCAATGTAGTAATGGTAGGTACTCCTAACTTCTTACCAGAATCGGTAGACGGTCAAGTAACTATATACGAAAACGAATCGGGTGTTAAAGACTGGTCAGTATACAGAAGTTCTGCTCCGGTAGTAGATATTGATAGTATACAGAATTCACAGATTTTCAGTGCTGAAACTAATAATACACTGATCAATCTTGATTACATTGATCCGCTACAGGGTAAACTATTAGGTTCAGTAAGACAGAACATTGATGTTGTTTCATCTGTTGATCCTGCAAATTATAACAGTGAAGAAAACTTCGATCCTCAATCAGGATTCATATGGGGAGCAGAAAAAGTTGGTAATTTGTGGTTTGATACTACCAATGTACGTTTTGTAAACTACCATCAAAATGACTTAGTATATAACAGCAAATACTGGGGAACAGTATTCCCTGGTAGTGATGTAGCAGTTTATAGTTGGGTAGTAAGCAATGTACTTCCTAGCGATTACCAAGGACCAGGAACACCAAAAGATATTTCTAAGTATACGGTATCCAGTGTATTAGATGCGTCTAATGTAGTAGTTCCTGTTTACTACTTCTGGGTAAGAAATTCTAATATTATCTTTAGAAAAGAAGGTAAAAATCTTTCTGACACTATTATTGAGTCATACATTAGCAATCCTAAAAACTCAGGTATCGCATTCTTTGCTCCTCTAAGACAGAACTCGTTTGCGATTTATAATAGTGGTGAATACTTTAACGCAAATGACAGTGTGTTCCATATAGGCTATGCTAATGGTACAAATAACGATGAAGCACATGCTGAATATACTTTGATTAGAGAAGATTTTGCTGATGACTTCTTACCCGGCATACCTAAGATAGGAAGCATTGCTATACCTGAAGGTTTGTATGACAGAATGCTAGATAGCTTGGCTGGTGTAGATGAACAAGGAAGTGTGGTGCCAAATCCTTACTTGCCAAAAGCAGTTCAGTCAGGTGTTTTAGCTAGACCAAGACAAAGCTTCTTCTATAACCGTTACTTGGCATTAAAGAATTACCTAACTTACGCTAATGAAATACTAGCTCAGTATCCTATCAGTGAAATTAGACCTGACATTTCGTTCTTGTTTGCTGAAGGTGAGTTCTACAATACGCCTGATTACTGGCAGTACATTAACTGGTGGGCAGTTGGATATGACAACAATACTAAATCAGTTATTCAAGTTCCTTTATACGCTGATTTATCTACTTTAACTGTAGCGAAAGACACTATAGTTACAGTAGAAAACAACGGTAGTGGTAAGTTTGAAGTATACAGATACGATGACAATGGTGTTTGGACTAGAATTGGTTTAGAAAACGGTACTATAGAATTCAAACTAGAACTGTGGGATTATGCCGAAGCTAAATTAGGTTTCGGCGATAACTTCTTTGATACCGACACATACGACCAATACCCAAGCGAAGAAACTAGAAACATAATTCGTGCTCTAAACGAACAGATTTATATCGAAGAGTTATTAACTTTTAGAAATAAAAGTTTGATCTTGTTATTTGAATACATTCAAAGTGAAAGTACTGAGTCACAAAACTACTTACCTTGGTTGAACAAAACTTCGCTAGTAGATGTATCTCACACAATAAGAGAATTGGTGCCTATCGAAGTATTCCAAACTGACAATCAAGCATTCTTGTCAGGTTATATCGATGAAGTTAAACCTTATCACGTAGTAATAAAAGAATTTGTATTCAAATACACCGGTATTGATACATTCGACGGCGATATTACTGACTTTGATTTACCTGCTCAGTATAATAAATCTATACAAGAATTTATTACCCCTGCATTAGTATATTCTAATCCAAGTGGTGACAATGAATACGAAAATACTAGTGATATTTGGCAAACTGCTCCATATACTCAGTGGTTCCAAAACAAAGGTGTAAGTTTAACTGGTCAATCAAATTATGAAATAACTTCATTAGTTTCTTACATGACAGTTGGGTCTTCATTTATGTTTGTGGATAATGCTCAAGGATTCCCTATTAATGGTGTTATCAAAATCGGTGAAGAAGAAATTGCTTACTCATCTGTTGACAGAGCATTAAACTTAATTTCTGGAATACAAAGAGGCATAAACGGAACTACAATTTCAGTACACTTCCCAGGTGAAAAGATATTCATTGATTTACCTGAAGTGGTTGTGTTAAATGGAGGAAAAGGTTATGTTGAACCTCCAAGAGTAACAGCATATGTAGACTTAGAAAGATATCCTGCTCCTGCTAAAGAAGCAGTATTAGAAGCAGTAATGAGTCTTGACTCTGTACTAAGTGTAAAAGTTATTGATCCGGGTCAAGGCTACATGGTTCTACCTGAAATTAGAATCGATCCTTCTGTTGTTATAAGCTTTGCTAACAGCGATATTAACTCATTATTGCATACTGTAACAGTTTATGCTCCTAACTTATCAACCGGTGATTTAGTTCTTTATAAGAAAGGAGAAACCGGAGCCGGAGTCGGTAGACTGGCTAATAATCAGTGGTACTATGTAAATGTACTAGAAACAACTCCTACTGCTGTAATTGCGTTTTATACAAATTACAGTGATGCTGTTAACGATACTAACAGAGTAGAAATAACTGATATAGGATTTGACGATCAAAATACTATTAGTATTGGAGCAAAAGCTTCTGCAATAACTTCGGCTACTCCTATCAGAGAAAATAATATTACTCTAAGATTTGATAGAACCACTTATACTTCTCAAGTACAAGATTGGAGAGCAGGAGCATATTACGGTTCGTTCTTTGCTGGTAGTTACTTTAACAGTGAAAGCGTTTCTAGTTCATCAATACAATTAGAAAGTGTACTACCTCCAATATCTTCTATATTAGCAAGTGCTCAAGGTGTTGCATTTGAAATTACTAATGTTGATAACGATAGACAGTTAACTTGGTCTTCATTAGAACGTAATGTAGGAAGCACGATAGCCGCTACTAACGCAATTAGATTAATACCATTAGATGATGGTTCTGCTAATCCAAACGCTTCAGGTTCTACTATTGGTTTCTATGTTAATATGCCGGTTAAATTTGTTGGTGTTGTAGCCGGTGGACTACAAGAAAATGTTACATACTATGTAAAAACAATAATAGACGATACCGACTTTACTGTTTCATTAACTGAAAACGGTAGCGTAGTAACTTTAACTAACGCAACTATATCTGGTGCTGGACTAAAATGCTTGGTAGGAGAAGTAGTAGATACTGCTGTATTAACTGTTAACTACCCAGGCATACTTGAAGTAACTGCAACACAAACAGGAACTAATGCAATAACTGTTCCTATAAGTTTAATTGGTACAGGTGGAACTGAGGGGTTCTATACTAATATACCTGTGTTCTTTACCGGTGACGTGTTTGGTGGAATCGTTGAAAATGAAGTATATTATGTTACTACAGTAATTGATAATCAAACATTTACTATATCTGAAACTCAGGATCCTTTATCAACTACTGCAACTGTAACTACTGCGTCTAATGATAGAGTAACTGTTTCATCAACCGATGGATTTAGTGTTAACGATCCTATCATTTTCACTGGGACTACGTTTGGTGGAATTACTGCTGGTGTAACATACTATGTAAGCGAAGTGGTTAATGGAACACAGATAACTATTTCTACGTTGATCAACGGTAGTGTATTAGCACTATCAAATGCAACGGGCAGTATGTTAATGACTAGCCAAGCAGAAACATTAAATCTTACTACTGCTACTGGTTCTATGACAATGAACGTATCATTGCCTGTAAGTCCTGGACAAATAAACGGTCAGTTGTTTACTCTTTATAATACTTCTGTTCAGTATCCTGATGTATCAGGTACAAATGGAAACTTAATAGAAAGAACAATGTCTGCTACTATAGCGACAGTAGACAGAATAGCTATAGATGCAACTACTGGCGGAATCGACAACTTTTATATAAACTTGCCGGTACAGTTTGATACTACTATAGGTGGACTAACAGCAGCTACTACATATTATGTTATAGAATCTGATACAATAGAAATAGCAGTAACAAATACTTCTTCTACAGGTAACGCAATTACATGCGATACTACTGAGTCATTATTTGTTGGAATGCCTATTATATTCTCTGGAAACGGATTGGGCGGTATTATTATCGGTGATCAATATTTTGTAGAAAGTATCATAGACGGAAATGAGTTCACTATTTCTGAAACTTCAGGTGGAAGTGCTAAAACGCTAACAAATGATTCAGGCTCAATGACAGGTACAGGATCTGACTACATTAAAGTATCTTCTACTAAAGGCGGATCGGCAGTAACGTTATCTGCAACTGTTACTGATTTTGAAATGACTCAAGAAATAATAACTGATGCAGAGTTTGATGTAAGTTATATCTTAGGAGGATATAGAGCAATAGTAAGTTTAGCAGGTGAAGGTTATGCTATTAATAACACTATTTCTATACCGGGTAACTTAATAGGTGGAGCAACTCCTACAAATGATTTACTACTAACGGTTAATACGATTGACACTAACGGTGGTATAACTAACGTAATATGTACAGGAACTGTAGCAGGAACACCGAATCAGTACTATTTAAAAGTTATATCTCCTAACCAACTAGCAGTTTACTCTGATCCGCTAATGACTGTACCTGTAACAGGTATAGGCTTTGGTTATGAAGGATTTACTTCAACTGAAGTAACTGCTATTAGTTCAAGTGCACCTAATACTTTAACTGTTACTGATTCTTCTGTATTTGAAGTTAACGATGCAGTAGTATTTACGGGAGATGTTTCTAGTACATTAGGTGCCGTTGTAGCAGGACAAACTTATTACATAGTTGATATTGACTCTATGACTGATGAAATACAAATCAGTAATAATCCTGGAGGCACTGTAATAGCAATGCCTACTGATGAACCAGTAGACTTTGTAATGACCAAAGCAGGAAGCTTTGCATTTTTACCAGAACCATTCTACTTCAATCAGTCTATTGTTAAGTTCAACAATCGCGTATACGTGTGCGTTGTTAGCAACAATGATGACGAGTTTGTTTTTGGTAAATGGGAATTGTTAGATTCGGGCGACCGTAGATTGAACGCTATGGATAGAGTGATAGGTTACTATCAACCTACTGTTAATATGCCAGGCGTAGATTTAACTCAGCTATTTGCAGGTGTGACTTACCCTAATAGCACATACTTAGGAAATCCATTCGCACCCGCTCAGCAATACGAAATTGACGTTATAGTAGAAACACAACCATTCTATACCACTGACATTGATATTAGTTCTGTAGTGTGGAACGGAAATGCTTATGTTGCTGCTGCAAGCTTACCTAATTACTCTGCGATTCTGGGTAGTGAAACAGGTGAAGCGTGGAATGTTGCTAAGTTAACTAACACAGGTATTGGTTTAACTGATATTATCTTAGCTAATAACACTTATGTTATGTCTTCAACTAACTCAGCTACTCCTATCTTGAGAAGTAGTGATGGTATAGTATGGACTACAACAGGTATAGTAACAAGCGAAACAGGACCTCAACCAATAAGTATCGCTGCACTATCATTGCAATCAGTTGCATATGGTAGCAACTTGTTTGTTTCTGTAGGTGAAGGTATTGTTACTAGCTCTGATACATACGACTGGACTGAACGTTTAGCATTTACAGGTTCTTTAGCTAATACACTGTACGGTGTTACATATGCTAATGTTACTTCTTTTACAGGATTTGTAGCAGTAGGTAAAGGTCAGATACCAGAATACTCTACTGGACTAACTCAGATAGTAGACACAAACTTAATTTATTACAGTGCAAACGGTACAAATTGGGCAAGCGTAGAAACTATTACCCCAAATGGATTCAATGGTGTAGCTTCAAACGGTAACTTAGTAATAGCTGTAGGTGAGAATGGTGTTATCTATCGTAGTGAAAACGGTGCTGATTGGTTAGGTGTGAACGAAGTTTCTATAACAAGCGTTAACTCTGCTACGGACCAATTAAACGTTAGTGACACTACTGGTTTTGCTGTAAACGATGTTGTAAGATTCACTAATAGTTTTAGTTCAATCACCGCAGGTACAAATTACTATATTATTAATGTAGTATCTAATACCCAGGTTGAAATATCTACTTCTTTAGGTGGTTCTATACTAACTCTAACAGACGGAACTATACCGTTCAGAACAAGAATGTATCTATACCCTGCGACTGCTACACTAAATGATGTAACATACGCAAACAGTGTGTTCATTACTGTAGGTGATAATGGTTTAATTAGAACTTCAAGTGACGGTATAACTTGGACTACTAGAACTTCGGGAACTACTGAAAACTTAAATGGTATTACTTATAAATCAAGCAGCACATTTGTTGTTGTAGGTGAAAATAACACCGTATTGATATCAGAGAACAACGGAGTATCATGGTCTATAGAAACAGTGTTTAACATAGCTGCTCCTATCTATGACATTCAAGGTGGTCAATTTACTGACGGTTATGCGCCAGAAGAATTAGTAGCAGGTGTTGTAACTGATAACTTAGCACTGATTGTAAACACGAGACCGGGTACAAACTGGCCTGCGACTGAGTATGCTCACGTTGGATATAGAGTGGTATCACTAGAACTAGAACCTGAATCAGCAACACAAGATGTTTACAGTTTTAACAGTGCTACTCAGTACCCATTTGAAATATTTGTAGCTGTTATTAATGGTACAACAGGATTGTCCACTACAATTTATGAAGGGACTGACTATACTATAGATTGGATCAGTAATACTATTATATTAACTACCCCTATAGCCTTTACACCTGTAATGGATAAACTTAGAATAGATGTATACGAAACAGGTAACGGTGATCAATTAGTTCGTTCTAATTCAAAAACTGATCCTATCAGACTTAATACAAATACCGGATTCAATGAAATATACTTGAACTGTAACTATTCTGCGTCTATTTTTGCAGGTAGCGGAGCGATAAGACCAGAAACATATTCAGTAGAAGTGTATGCTACAGAAACTATTGCTTTAGGTGACAGAATTGTATGTGATAGTGTAGATCAATTTGTTATAAATTCTCCTATCAGCTTCCAAGGAGTAGTCTTTGGTAATATTGTTGAAGATCAACAGTATTATGTAAAATCTATTAGCTATGCTACTAGCTCTATTACTATTTCTGACCAAATCTCAGGCGGAGTTGCAGGACCTATCTTTGCTCTTACTGATGCAACCGGATTAATGTTAGTTAACATTGAAATAGGTTCAGGATTAGTATGGACAGATCCTCTAGTATATCACAACGGTACTAAGTTGGTATTAGGTAAAACTAACACTGCGGTTAGAACTAAGTCAAGCAATAATGCAGTAGTAACTGTTTCTACTAGCGGTTTGATTGTAGGTAATCCTGTGAAGTTCTGTCAGTGTATGTTTGCAGGTAGTAATATTGATCCATTAACTACATACTATATTGAAAGCATCATTGATGGTAATGAATTTACTATATCAGACACGCAAGGCGGTCCTGTAAAAGTATTAGGTGATGCTACCGGTAGATCAATGTACATTACTAATGATTATGCAATAGGAAACGGTGTTTCTACTAGATTGATTTTTGCTGATCAGTATGATAATAACACAGATTACTTAGCATACACTATATTTGGAGAAACATTCCCGGTACAATATGGATACACAATACCTGAAACACAATTAATAATAGCTGATGGCACAGTAGGTCCATTTGCGCTAATCAACTTTGTAGGCGAAGATAATCCCGGTAATGCTATCGTAGAAGTTGACGGTATTAGATTGGCACCATTAGGCGATTATACGATAGATTCTGCTTTAGATGAAATTATATTCAATGTAGCACCTACTAACGGTAGTACAGTATCAGTAACTACATTCAACGATACACAAAGACAGTATTTGAATACTCAGTCTATTACAGTAAGTTCTACTGAAGTAGTATCTAACATACAAAATATTTCTAATGATATAAGACTGCCGCTTGCTACTAATCGCGTAACGTCAACCACTGCAGGTTCACCAAATCAAATAACAGTTGATAGTACTACTGGATTTGCTGTTAACGCTACAGTTCAGTTTAAAGTATCTTCAGGATCTTCATTTGATGCAAATCTTGCAGTAGACGGAACTGTTTACTTTGTAGAAAATATTGTGAACAGCACTACATTTACTATCAAAGACGAAAACGGTACTCAAATAGTAACTGCTGGTGGCTCAGGTAATATGTATGTAGAAGTAGGAGGACAGCCTGCTGTTAGAGTGACAACTGCTACTGCTCATGGATTTAGCGAAAATGATATTGTGAGAATAGACGGAACTCAAGGTTCTGTACAGCTAAACAACAATACTTACTACGCTAAAATAATAGATTCGTTCACGTTTGATCTTTATGAAACAGGTATTTCTGCCGGTTATGATCCTACACTAGGCGCAATCAATTATCCAGTAACTACGATCTCTGCTTATACAAGTGGCGGATACACATGGTTAGTAAATGCATATCAAATAGTAACTCAAGTTGCTACTGCAACTACCGCGTCTACTAATGTTATAACTGTAACTTCAACTAGTCAGTTAATAGTTGATACGCCTATAATAATGACTGGCTCTGTGTTTGGTGGAATTGTAGCAGGTACTACATATTATGTACGTGAGATAGTAAGCGCAACAGAATTTACTATTTCTTCTACTCGCGGAGGAAGTGAATTTGTTTTAACTACTGATTCAGGCACAATGAATGTTACTCAATGGGAGCAAGTAAATACAGATCGTCTTTGGGTAACTGTTAATGGTTATCGAGTACCTTCATCTAGTTTACGTTTAAACAACAATAGTTTAAGTATTCTAACTTCTATAGATGCAGGTGATGAAGTTATTATTACAAGCATGATGCCTTATGCTACACCTGATGAAGAAATTTATATAAACTTTGTTGATGATGAAGGAGCACCTAGTGTTTATAGAGCAAATACTAGCACTAGAACTTGGTTAACTCAGTCGATCTATGATTTAAGTACTGAAATTTATGTAGACGATGTAACTAAGCTAACCAACACTATTGTTCAAACACTAATTACTCCTAGCGCAGTGTCTGGTTATTACAACTTTGGATTAACGGCAGATAAAAGACTGATCACTAACGTTACTGTATATAATAATACTACTAGCGAGTTTATATCTAGTGACAATTATCAAATTGTAATTGAAGAGCTATCACCTATCTTAAAGATAACAGCAGGTAGTTACATAAACGTAGGTGATCAAGTGATTATTACTACACTAGAAGGTAACTTGATCTTTGTTAACGGTGAACAGATAAGATTTGGTACTGTTGATTTTGACAATAATACTTTAGGTGAGCTACAAAGAGGTGTAAACGGTACAGCTAAGCAAAACTTAATTGCAACTTATACTGATGTATTTGGATTGTTATCAAAGAATAGATTATCTAACGTTTATTACAATCAAACTTGGAATTCTGAAGTGTTTAATACAGTGGATGGCGATCCATTACAAATCAGCAATACTACTTCTGCTGAATTCTTAAATCAGGATAACAGCCAATGATAAATAAAGAAATGAACGAGCTTGACCAAAAAAAGAATAAAGATAACGAACCTTCTAAAAAACCAAATGAAGTGGGTGGGTTTTATTTTTCGTCAAGTATAAAAATTTTTGACCCAAACACAAAAGAAGTTATGGTTCAGCAACGAGGAGATAATTAATGTCTGTGGTTACACTATCGTATAAAATAGAAGGTTTCTTAAAAATATACGATCCTAACAATGGTGAAGTTTTCGTAGAAAAGAAAAATGCTATCAACTACGAAAATATGTCAGAAGCCCTAGCAGATACTTTAAGTAGTAGAGGCTATGGTGAGATATACCAAATGGCATTTGGTAATGGTGGTGCGTCAGTAGACGAAACTGGTGTAATTACTTATCTTCCTCCCAACGTTACGGGTCAAAACGCAGCACTTTATAATCAAACTTATGCCAAAATAGTAGATGATACTAGTGTGTTCAATTTAGATCCTACTAGAAACAAAATGACTGTGTTTCACACAACAGGTAAAGTATATACTGATATCTTAGTTCAGTGCTTGTTAGATTACGGTGAACCTGCAGGACAAGCAGCGTTTGATAATAGTACTCAAACTGATTCTAACTTTGTATTTGATGAATTGGGTTTATTGGCTAATTATGGAACAGATGCAAATGGTGATGTAATAACTAGACTGTTAACACATGTGATCTTTCACCCGGTGCAAAAGTCTTTAAATAGACAAATACAGATAGATTATACAGTTAGGATTCAATCGCTAACTAACATGGTTACGATATAAGATAAATAAAGAATAAGCGGAGTTAATAAAGAATATGGCATATACAATAGTAAAAAGTGACGGCACAGTTTTAACAACTATTGCTGACGGCACTATCAATACTACTAGCACATCACTAGCCTTGCCCGGTAGAAATTACGCAGGATACGGACAGTCTCAAGACACAAACTTTGTTCATGTGTTAGAGAATTTTGCTGACAACAGTCCTCCTTCAAACCCTCTAAGAGGTCAACTTTGGTACAATACAAACAACAGTACTTTGTATGTTTGTCCAACAGATGGTGAAGCAAACGCACTAGCTTGGTTAGCTCTTACTGCTACTGCTAGCGGAGGTAATACTACATTTGGTGCGGTAACTGTTACAGGTAATATTTCAGCAAACAATATGACCGTAACAAACGAAATCTCTGCAAATGCGTTGACGGCTTCATACTTAACTATTTCTGCTAATGCAAATATCACCGATGCTAATATTGTTACTGCTAATATCGGCACACTTCAAACTACAGTAATAACAACAGGGTCTGCTTCTACTCCAGGAACATTAACAGGTACTTGGACCGTAAACGGATCAGCAAGTGGTAATGCTCTTGTATTAAACGGTAATCTATATATTAGTAACTCTTCTGGTTCTAATATTTATGGTATTAAAACCGACAAATATATGTATGCAAACGGAGATACAATTTCTTTCGCTGGTACGTATAGCAACTCAAATGTAGCCGCTTATTTGCCTACTTATAATGGTAATATTTTAACTGTTAGAACTACAGCAACTACTTTAACTACTGGGGCAAATACTACTCCAGGAACTTTAACCGGTAACTGGACATTATCTACTGGTTCTAGACTACAAGCTACTTACGCTGACTTAGCAGAACGTTTTTCTGCTGACGATGTTTATGATGCAGGTACTGTAGTAGAAATCGGCGGAGCACAAGAAATTACCGCAGTTAAGTATGAACTTTCTGAAGATGTATTTGGTGTTATTTCTGATACTGCTGCTTATTTAATGAATGCTGGTGCTGGCAACGATGCTACTCATCCGCCGGTAGCTGTATCGGGTAGAGTAGACGTTAAAGTAGTAGGTATTGTTAAGAAAGGACAACGATTAGTAAGCGCAGGAAACGGTATTGCTAGAGCAGCAAAACCTCAAGAAGCAACCGCGTTTAACACAATAGGTAGAGCGTTAGAAGATAAACTTACAGACGACATTGGTACAGTAGAAGCCATTGTAATGATACGATAATAGGAATTTAAAACAATGTCATATGCACAATATGGATTAATAGAAGCAACCGACTTTAATACGTTAGTAGGTGGTAATCCAACTGCTACTGCTAATACATTAAATGCAACATGGGCTACTGGTAGCGGAACTGCAGGATATGGACAAACTGCTGTAGCCAACGTTACTGCTGGTACAACTGTAGCTGCAAGTAGCTGGAACTCATTAGTATCTAATACCGCTAGTGCTGCGACACATCAAGGCTCATCAATTACTAGTGTAACTGCTCCTACTGCTGGAGCAACTGTAACTTATTTGTCTGCGGTACCTACTAACTTACAAACAATTTATACTAACAGATTAAATGCGGCATCACAGTCATCTACTACTTCAAATGCTGTGTCATTTGGATCAACTTGGGGATCATCATTAACATTTACTCACACTGCTACTTTTGCAAATGGTGACGCTGCTAGATATTTCTTTAATTCAGGTGGTCAGTTAAAAATGACTGTATCACATGCCAATAACGCAGCAGGTATCAACTTATTGTTCAACAACTTATGTTCTAACGTAGGTACTGTAGTGTTAAGTGCTCCTAGTTCAGGAACTGCTAATATTGCAGGAACTTCATATAATGGTATCACTAAAGTAGGCGGGGGTGGAAACTCACCCACTATTTCTCAGAACAATGGTTATTATGCGCTAACCTCATCAAATGCTAATGTATTCACACAAACTGCTTCTACCGGTCCTTCAGGATATTTAAGTTCATTTATTCGTTTTATTGTAAAATCAAACGGAACAGTGGGATCAAACGGTGATACTGGTAATGTGATTACTATCTATACAGTTTGGGATGAGGTACCTGACGGTTTAACAGTAGGTACAGGATCTACTACAACGTTGACTGTTACTCCTCCCGAAGTTACTAATATAGCCAACACTTGGGGAACAATTACACTAGCCGGATCAGTTTCGGGATCATAATAATTTAACGACTAGTTAGTATCCATCTAAATACTTCTACTAAACGAAGAGATCAAGATGGATACTAATACCTTAATCACCGATATTAAAGCACGTTTTGCTCACAACTCAGCTAAAGCATATCTTAAAGAAAAATACGAAGCTAAACTTATCGTAGCAGACCAAGGTGGACTTTGGCGTGCCGATCAACAAACTATTTCATTTCTAAATTGTTTTACTACAGACGAAGTAGTGATCATAGATACTTTTAACAATCCAGTAAAAGTAAACAGGCAACAACTACTACATACACTACAAGTTAATTATAGTACAACAATGAATGAGTGGCACAAAGAATGGCAGGAGTTAGAATCTAAGCGATGACTCGTGGTGCTATTCTCTTTGCGTTTAACTCTGACAAGTATGATTATTACACGATGGCAGTTGCTACTGCTAAACGTATTAATCACTTTTTAAACTTACCTGTCACTGTAGTTACAGACGAAAACTCTGTTCAAGACCTCAACTATACCTTTGACAAAACTATCATTACTGTACCCGATAAAAACAATAAACGCGATTGGGGTCAGTGGATTAACAAGGGCAGATACAAAGCATTTGAGTTTAGTCCTTACGATGAAACTATATTACTAGATACAGACTATATGGTTAACTCTGATAAGCTATTAAAGACTTTTGATTTTTCTAAAGACTTTTGCTGTCATGATCATACAGAGTTTTTTATGCAGCCAAACTTACCTCAAGAAATGTTAAGTCCTTTTAGTTTTGAAACTCTTTGGGCTACTGCTGTTATGTTTAAAAAAACTAAAAAAACACAGCAAATATTTGAGTCATTAAAAATGATTCAAGAAAACTTTGAACATTATGCTAACATACATGGATTTATTTCATCTACATTTAGAAATGATTATGCCCTTACACTAGCATTGCGTTTAGTAAACGGACATATTTTACAGCAAGATAATATCATTCCTTGGAGTTTGATGCACGTAGGAAAGAATACTCAGATATATAAAAACTCAAAGGAGTTTTTAGATACAGAGTTTACTATAGTGTATGACAATTGGCAGAGAGGTAAGATTAAGAAAGAATACATTACAATAAGAGACATGGACCTTCACGTAATGGTGAAGGAAGATTTCATGGAGTTAATCAAGTGAACAGAGGTTTCGTAATTCTAGCGCAAAATACTGATAAGACCGATTATGTTAAATGTGCAACCGCATTAGCAAAAAGTATCAAGCAAGTAATGCCAAAAGAATCTGTAACGTTAGTAACAACTGATCTAGTTTACAATGATCATATGAAATACTTTGATCATATTGTAGAATTCCCTTACGGTGAATTAGAGCCAGATAGTGATTGGAAACTAAGCAATGACTGGCAGGTATATGAAGCTTCTCCATATGAATACACGATCAAATTAGAAGCGGATATGATCATTCCTAAAGATATTACATACTGGTGGGATGTACTAAAAGAACGTGATCTAGTTGTTGCTACCACAATTAGAAATTTCAAGCAAGAGATTTCAGATGTAAGAGTATACAGACGATTTGTTGATGACAATAATTTACCTGATTGTTATAACGCAATAACATACTTCAAAAAATCCGATTTAGCCAGAAAATTCTTTTTTATCGTTAAAGACGTATTTGAAAATTGGGAACAGTATCGTGCTATCTTAAAATGTAAGACAGATGAACTAGTAACTACTGATTGGGCTTATGCGATAGCAAGTCATATATTGGGTATTGAGAATACTACTTTACCTGCATTCACAGACATGAGCATGGTACATATGAAACAGTTTATTAACGGTACTTACACAGAAGATTGGACAGATACTTTTGTTTATGAAATATTTTCTGACCAAATCAGAGTACAAACTGTTCCCCAAATTTATCCATTTCATTATCATAAAAAAACATTTGCTGATAAACTATTAAAAGAATGACTATACAAAAACAAAACGAAGAAGGATACATTATACTATTTGAAGCTCCTGAGATTAAAACTCCAGAGTTTAGGTTGTATTATGATGAAAAAGGAAAAGTTATTTGCTACACATGTGAAAAGCTAGCGGGTAACTACATCATAGTAGACGCAGTAACATTTGCACAAGCGAGACCTGACGTTAGAGTAGTAGACGGAAAGATAACAACAGTTACAGCGAACGCAGTAGTGTCTAAACTTATGCCTTGTGATTCTGGACAATTAACTGCTAAAGATGATATTAGTTTAGTTGTAGGAAAAGAATTCAAAGGCGAAATAACAAATTGGAAAATGATAACATATGAACTCTGATATAATTGATATAGCCGACTTGGATGTAATTTATCTTAGTTATGACGAGCCGGCCAAGGAAGAATTTTGGCTCAAGATAAAGAACATGGTGCCATGGGCTAAGCGAGTAGACGGAGTTAAAGGATCAGATGCAGCACACAAAGCAGCAGGCGAAGCGAGCGATACAGATAGATTTATCTTGATCGACGGCGACAATTTGCCTGACGAATCTTTCTTTAACTTACAACTTGACTTTACTGGTAAAGATGATAAGTTTAAGAACGCTCAGTTTAGGTGGAAAGCTATAAATGCGATAAACGGTTTACGATACGGCAATGGCGGTATTAGTTCTTGGACAAAAGACTATGTTGCTACAATGAAAACACACGAAAATCAAACTGAAGGAGATGTATCTAGAATCGTGGACTTTTGTATGGATGCAGATAGTTCTTATTATGCAATGCATGATTGCTATTCTACAACTTATCCCAACTATACACCGTTCCAAGCTTGGCGAGCAGGCTTTAGAGAAGGTGTAAAAATGTCATTAGATCGCGGAGCTAAGCCAACAGTAGACAACTTCAAAGAAACTGTTGCTTCTAGAAATTTAGATAACTTGACGATTTGGCACAATATTGGTGCAGATGTTGAAAACGGCATGTGGGCTATATATGGCGCTCGTTTAGGTACTTATATGACTATGCTTACTGATTGGGATCATACTAAAGTACAATGGTTTGACAACTTATCAACGCTTTGGAATGAATGCAAAAATGCAAATGTTGCTGATCAAATCAAAACATTAGGTATAACATTGAATGATAAATTAGGCTTACCAGCAGACATGTTAAATAGCGAACAAAGTAAATTTTTTAAAAG
>JACCDP010104898.1_pt1 | contig 25125 bp, 19 predicted proteins | sample 7445841 | NCBI WGS metagenome assembly JACCDP01 (sample SAMN15323441, study PRJNA562643) | freshwater metagenome | isolation source: river surface water | place: USA:Blue River Watershed | collected 2017-08-17 | reverse complement strand
GGCAATTCGGAGAATATTTCTGAAACTTCCACCAAATCAGATGCTAAGGTAAAAAAATCATCGGCGGCACCTAAAAATACGGCACCCAAAAAGCCCGCTACCGGTGGAAAAACCAAAACCACTACCCCTCGCAAAATGGGTAGCTAAGCGGTATGAGCCAATCTTTTTTACCCGATCCCCTGGTGATACAAAAACCCGAGGATATTCTTCCATTCTACCAACAATTGTTGGAAGAAACCATTGCTTCTGCACCTTCGTTTGAAGAATTTCTATCCAAAGTTTCGGCATTGGATAGTGCCGTTTCCGAGGATATGGCATGGCGGTATATCCGCATGACCTGCGATACTTCTAACAAAGAGCACGAACAATCGTATCTTACTTTTGTCCAAGAGATTCAGCCCCAGTTGGCACCCTTGGAAGATGCCTTAAACAAAAAGATTATCGGCTCGGAATTCCTTCCACTGTTGGAATCGCAAAACGAAGCTTACCGAATATACTTTCGCAGTTTGAAAGGAGCCGTTGAGCTCTATCGAGAAGAAAACATCCCCCTTCAAACCGAAATTCAAACCTTAGCCCAAGAATATTCAGCCATTCAAGGAGCCATGCAAATCGAATGGGATGGAAAAACTATTACGTTACAACAAGCATCCAACCTGCTGCTTGAAACCAACAGAACCGTTCGAAAAGAAGTTTGGGAGAAAATAACAGCAGCTAGATTAGAAAAGGCAGAGGAATTAGAGGCATTGTTTTCCAAACAAGTTGCGTTGAGACATCAAATTGCCCTGAATGCAGGATTTACGAATTACCGCGACTATACTTTCAAAGCCCTGGGACGATACGATTATACCGTAGAACACTGCAAACAATTCCATGCAAGTGTTGAAAGTCACGTAGTTCCACTGCTCAGAAAGACCGTAGCAAAAAGACAAGAATCCATGAAATTGGACTCTTTGATGCCATGGGATATGGCTGTAGATCCTTTGGGTAGAAATCCACTCAAACCCTTTCAAACAGGGTCTGAATTATTGGAAAAAGGATTGGATTGCCTGCGTGAAATTAGACCCTTTTTTGCGGAATGCTTAGCCACCATGAAATCCCATGGATTGTTAGATTTAGAAAGTAGATTGGGAAAAGCGCCCGGTGGTTACAATTACCCATTGGCTAAGACCAACATGCCCTTCATTTTCATGAATGCTTCCGGTAATTTAAGGGATGTAGAAACCTTGGTTCACGAAGCGGGGCATGCCATTCATAGTTTTAAAATGGCACCGCTGGAATTAAATGCCTTTAAAAATACACCCAGCGAAGTAGCGGAATTGGCCAGCATGAGCATGGAACTACTTTCCATGGACGGTTGGCAGCACTATTTCTCCGATGAACAAGAATTAAAACGAGCCAAAGAAGAGCAATTGGAAGGGATTATTGGAACCTTGCCTTGGATAGCCCAAGTAGATGCCTTTCAACATTGGATTTACGAACACCCAACCCATAGCATCGAAGAAAGAAAGTATTATTGGTTAGAACTGAACCAACGTTTTGGCTCTGGAATGATAGACTATACCCTTTTCCCAGGAGTTTTGGAAAGCAGTTGGCACAAACAGTTGCATATTTTTGAATTGCCATTTTATTACATCGAATATGGCATCGCTCAATTAGGTTCCATTGGCATTTGGAAAAACTATCTCGAGAATCCCGAAAAAGCGCTGGATCAGTACGAAGCATTCCTTAGCTTAGGATACAAAAAATCCATACCCGAAATTTATTCAACGGCCGGTGTGGCCTTCGATTTTTCTAGCCCCTACATCGAATCACTGATGAAAACAGTGCTGGATGAATTGGAAAAATAAATGTCGTTCCCATGACTTTTCATAAAGATTCATCTACCTATCTTTGAATCTTTATGAAACATCGTCTTTTGCTTATCCTAGCTGCAACAGCAACGCATTTTGCTGTGGCTCAAAAAATCGACCTCGACAAGAATTTTGTAACCTACCAGTACCGCGGACTGCCTCATAAGTCGTTGGATACCACCTACAGAACCTTCAATGTACGTGTAGAAGCACCGTCTACCATTTCAAGTGCCATGAGCGCTGAGAGCATTGCTGATCGCATCCTATTGCAAGGTTGGAGAAAGGTTGAATACGGCAAAGGTCACATCCAAATCAATATGGCTTTTGACGATTTGATTTTTGAAGGCCAAAACATGAGCACCCGTGTTTCTGAGACTAAAAACAAGGACGGTGTTGTAACGGCTAGAACCAATTATTACAGTTTAACCGTAAAATATCGTCTTCGGGCTTACTATTCCATTCGTGATTTCAACGGAAACATGATCGCCAATCAAATTGAATTAAATACAGACAGATCTGCATCTTGGACCAGTTCTGAATACACCTCCCAATACGAGTGCCAAAATTATTTCAACAATAACCGCATGGCAATATCCAACAACTTGGTTAGAAAGCACTTAGACGAATGGACAAACTCCGTTAATTTAAGTATAAACCGCGATTACGGATTCCCTACTTTAACCGAAAGTGCGTTGTTTTGGAATACAGACAGCAAGAAACACCCCGAAAATGCGGCCTTCAACCAAACTATCACCAAAGTAAAAGACATTGGGAAAACCATGTTTGCTTACGAAATGCCATCCGCAGCCGTTTCAGGTTTGGAAGAGTGTATCACCTACTTCAACGATATAAAAAATAAGTACGCTGGTGAGGATAAAGCCAATGTAAAATTGCGCTATGCCGCTTATTACAACATCGCTCAAATTTATTTCATGTTGGATAAACCCGAATTGGCTTTGGCCGAGGCCGATGGATTGGAAAAGAACGAGTACGATGTAAAAGACGCCGAGAAAATTCGCAAAGATGCCAATGAAATGATTGAACTTTTCAAACAAAACAGGGTGCATAGTTCTCACTTCCAAATTGACACCAACAAATACAAAACCCCTTCGGGAATGTAATTCACCTTTGTATTACTATTACTCACTTAGTTTACAACAAGTAAATTCGTGTAGTTGCAGATAGGTAAACTATAAATAAAAAAGCGGAAACTTAGATTTCCGCTTTTTTATTTATAGAATTCGCTCAACAGACCCAAATTCCAGCCCTAGTGTTTTGAGGGGTATACGTAAACGGTTTGGTTCGCGCCCAATTCGCAATTCTCCAAGTTGACTTACAAATTACCGCGAAGGGCTTGCTCCCGTTCTATACTCTCAAACAAGGCCTTGAAATTGCCTTTCCCAAAACTCTGAGCACCTCTGCGTTGTATGATTTCATAAAACAACGTTGGACGATCTTCCACCGGTTTTGTGAAAATCTGCAACAAATAGCCCGATTCATCGCGATCCACTAGAATGTTTAACTTCTTCAAATCTTCGATATTTTCATCGATTTCACCTACGCGATCCAATACATCATCGTAATACGTCTCTGGAACATACAAAAATTCAATACCGCGTTTGCGTAATTCAGCTACAGTTTCAAGTATGTTGTGCACCTCAATGGCTATGTGTTGCACTCCAGCACCTTGGTAAAAATCCAAATACTCTTCAATCTGAGATTTCTTCTTTCCTTCTGCGGGTTCATTTATAGGAAACTTGATATACCCGTTGCCATTGCTTACCACTTTACTCATCAACGCACTGTACTCGGTGGAAATATCTTTATCGTCAAAGGTTAATAACAATTTAAAACCCATTACGTCTTCGTAAAACTTCACCCATTCGTCCATTTTTCCCAATTCAACATTGCCAACACAATGATCGATGTGTTTTAATCCAACGGGTTTTACATCCAACGAATTCTCCACGGCCTTGAAACCTGGCAAAAAGGGTCCGTTATAGTTTGATCGTTCTACAAATTTATGAACCGTATCGCCATAGGTACGAATAGCACTCACAATCACAAAGCCATGTTCGTCTTCAATTTTGGTGGGCTCCATGTAGGGAATTGCACCACGTTTAACGGTTTCTTCGAAACTCTTTGTAGCATCATCTACCCAAATACTCAAAAACTTAACCCCATCTCCATGTTTTAGGTGATGCTGAGAAATCTCAGAATTGGGATTGATGGCCGTTGTTAATACCAATCGGACTTTATTTTGCTCCAATACATAACTAGCACGATCTCTCACGCCCGTTTCAGGTCCTGAATACGCTATCAATTTATAGCCCCAGACCAATTGATAATAATACGCGCTTTGTTTGGCATTACCCACGTAAAACTCCACGTGATCCGTACCATTTAAGGGTAAAAAATCTACCGATGTCTCGATTTCGTTAACCAATGCTGTTTCCATAATTCATTTCAAAATTACGAAAGATTATGGATGTCTACAAGGGTGCGTTTTTATTGGTATGGATCCACTAAAAAGTCTACAATTGCCGACTTCCAAAGCACTTGCGCGTGCAGTGTATCTTTTGCATACCACAGCAATTGCTTATATGCTTCTAGGGCCTTTGAATTTCTGGGAACCTTGATTAGAATTTGCTGGATAAATTTATTTTTCACCCGTGACACCGGTGGAACTTGCGGACCCAATACCGATTCGTTGATCTGTTTGCGAAGAATATCGGTAAAAAACCGCGCCGCGTTGTAAGCGGTTTCCGCATCGGCATGCCGTATTTCAACCCGAATCAATCGCCGAAACGGAGGGTATTCGAATTGGTTTCGTTGTTGCATCTCTTCCTCCATCAATTCGTTGTATTGTTGGTGCACCAATGCTTGCAATACGGGATGTTGAGGCTGATGGGTTTGCAAAATAAAGGTACCGGCTTTGCCATCTCTTCCAATCCTTCCCATCAATTGCTGAAATTGTTGAAATGCTCGTTCGTGACTCCGATAATCGGGTATATGCAACAACATATCGGCATCCGGTACAACAATTAAACCGATGTTTGCAATGTCGATTCCTTTGGCTAACAACTGGGTGCCTACCAAAATATCTATTTCACCCCGTTCGAAGGACAAGAGAATTTTTTGGAAATCATCCCTTTTTTTTATGCTTTGCTGATCAAATCGTGCAATTCTCGCCGTGGGAAAAAGCAAACCCAATTCTTCGGCAATTTTCTCCGTTCCCGTACCTTTTAATTTTAAACTGTGGGAGCCACAAGCAGTGCATTTGTCAGGAACAGCTTGTTGGAAGCCGCAATAACCGCATCGCAAATTGGACGATGATTTATAATATGTTAACGCAATATCGCAATGAGCACACTCTACAGACACTCCGCACAACTCGCATTGCACATAAGGCACATAGCCTTTGCGATTGTGGTACACTACAATCCGTTGTTGTTTGGCAAGGGCCTCGGTCATGGATTGTTTGGCTGGTTCACTCAATAAACCATCCCAAGCCCCAATTTTTTTCAAATCCGATAAATTCAACAGCTCTATGTTGGGCATAGGAATGTTGTGGTAAGACTTGGTTAAATTCACCTTACCTACTTTCTGTTGAATAACCAACTGTTGAATTTCATACGAGGGCGTTGCGGAACCCAATAATAGCAAACTGTTGTGCAACTTACTCAAATGAAAAGCGGCATCGCGGGCATGAAAATACGGTCTTTTTTCGAACTGTTTGAACGAGGTCTCGTGCTCTTCATCCACCACAATCAAGCCCAAATCAAGAAAGGGCGCAAACAGTGCACTGCGGGTACCTATTACAAATTGAATATCGCCGCGTAGAACTTTTTCATACAATTCGGTTCGTTCGTGACTGCTGTAATAATGATGCCACACTCCCACTTCAACCTGCATCCATTTGCTAATTCTATCCACCACATGTTCGGTTAATGCAACCTCTGGAAGCAAATACAGCACCTGCCTACCTGCTTGCAACACCTCGCGAATAAACTCAATGTAAATTAGGGTTTTACCTGAACCGGTTACACCTTCTAACAATACCGGCTTATTCTGTTTAAAATGCGACCTCACATCCAACACCGCTTGAAACTGCTCTGCCGTAAGTTCGTAATCCCGGTTATCTCCCATGCGAAGCTTTAAATGATCCCTAGGTACCTTTAGAATCGATAACAATTCTTTTTTTTCTAACTGCTTAATTGCGGGCCTGTCTGCCCCTTGTTTTTTTAGAAAATCAGCCAAAACGATGGGTTTTTCCGGTGAACCCAGCAATAAAATAATCTGATTGAATTGCTTCAGCGACTTACTTTCTAACTTGGTTAATGCGGTATTTGCCGCTGCCTCGTTTTCCCAAATCTCTGCGTTCAACTCAACAATTTCTTCCATCTTGGGACGATAGTTTTCTTTCAACTCCTCTTCCATTAAAATCAAGCCGCGCATATACAGCGATTTTATGGACTTAAGCACGTTTTTCTGCTCTAATTTCAACCTAACCTCGTCCAAAGTAACGATGTTCTTAACCTCTAAAAAATGCAATATTTCCCATTCTTTTGAATCCAAATCCGTAATTGCATATAGTTCTATATTGGCATCCGGATGCAAGGCTATTTTAGTCTCACTTTGCAATCTAAACCCCGCAGGCAAGGCAGTTGCCATCACATCCCCTGGAAAGGCCATATAATAGGCGGCAATCCAATTCCAAAATTGCAGTTGCTTGGTAGACACAATGGGTTTATCGTCCAATAATTCCAAAATATACTGGGCTTGGTAACCCACCGGAGGTTCTTCGGAAACGGACAAAACGATGCCTGCATATACCTTCCGGTAGCCAAATTGAACCGCCACCCGAATGCCTGGAATAACAAACTCATTCCAATCGTGCGGCACCCGATAGGTAAACGTCTTAGGAACCGGAACAGGCACCAAGACATCGGCAAATATGGTTACTTTTTCCCCCATCAATCTTCCTACAAATTACCGAAAATGCCCAGCAAGTTACAAATCTAGTTACCAGTGAATGGAGGCAGGCCAATTTACTTTCACTACAATGCTCAATAAGTGGATGACCACGGCAATCTTTAAAAATAAATCTAGAATTTTCCAGATTTTTAGGTCGTTGGTCAACCAAATCGCTATGGATACCCAAGTGCTCATTCCCAAAGTTATACCGGCAATAGATAGATAATAATTGGGATTCCAATCGGGTAAAATGGGTTTCACTTTTTGAACCACAAACAGCATCGAATACAGAACAAGGGTGCCAAGATTTAGTAGCATCAAACCCCGCTTCGCCCATTTCACACCCGTTACTACCACCACGGTTTGATAGCCAAACACCAAATTCCCTTTGTGTCCCATGAGATCTTTAAGCACAGACCTTGTAAACAACAATACCGCCAACGAACCCATGTAATAAAACATGCCCCAATGCCAGTTGCCGTGATGTATCCAAACCGAAAATAAGGGAACCATGGTTAAAACAGTCCCAGACAACTCCCTCACGATGGGCTTTTTCTGCAATTTGTGGGAATAGAACCAGCAAAATAACGAATACAAGAAGAAGAAAGCCATTGCTTTCAACGATGCCAACATGGCAAAAAACAAGGCCAACGAATTAAGTACAAAATACAAATTCAACAATCGGGACTCCCCCAACAACCTACCAAAAATCACCGTTTTGGGAACATTCACCATATCCTTGCTTTGGTCGTAAAACGCATTGATAATAAAAGCACCAGCTACCGTACAAACGCTGGACAACACAATCAAATGCAAATGCACATCGTACAAAACCCCGGTAAAACCCTGTTCAGAAAAAGTTAACCAAAAAATTAGGTATTGCGAAATTGCAATCAATGCCAAATTGTACCATCGAATAGCTCCTAACAGGAGAATAAATTTCAACAGATATTTTTGTCTGCGTTGCAAGGGAATGTGAAAAATTACACGAACAAGAGTGCATCGTAAACCATGCCTCTAGTCACAAATATAAAGGAAGAAAAACGTTAAATTCGATAAATCACCTGCAAGGTATGTCCTTGCAACATGGATTTAGCTTGCTCGATGTCTTTGGTAAAACCCAATACAAATCCACCCCCACCGCTGCCACAAAGCTTCAAGTAATAGGCATTTGTGTCCAATCCTTTCTGCCACAACTCCTGAAAATGATCGGGAATCATGGGCTTGAAATTATCGAGTAACAATTTGGATAGCCCCTTCACGTTTTGAAGCAATTGCTTGGGTTCACCTTTCAGAAACGACTGTACGCAGGCGTCGTTTTGTTTTTTTAATTCTGTGCGTACCATATTCCGGAAACCCTCTTCCTTCAATCGGTTTAAGAAGATACTCACCATATTTTGGGTTTTTCCAGGCGAACCAGAATTCATCAAAAATATAGCTCCCTTACCTTCTGAATTTTCTACCGGCAAACCAACTGCATCCAAATCTCCTTGCCCTTTGATCAAGATGGGTAAATTCAAATAGCAAATCAACGGATCCAAGCCGGAGCTCTTGCCGTGAAAATAAGATTCCAACTTGGCTAATGTGCCTTTCAAAACCGATAAATTATCCTGATCCATGATGGAATCGGATTCTATTCTGTTTTCAGCATATTTAAAATAAACCGCAGCAACCAAAGCCCCTGAACTACCTACACCAAACCCTTGGGGTATCGTAGAATCAAAAAACATCCCTTGCTTCAAATCTTTTTGCATTTCATCCAAATTCAATCGGCAAGGCAATTCACCGGTGGATTGCAGGTGCAAAAGATGATCGCAATACGATTTCAAACTTTGGTTTGAATTGGATTGGAATTCGCTCGGGGAATTGGAAAAATCAAAGTTTCCTTTGTAAAAAGTATAAGGGATACTCAGACCCATGGAATCTTCTATGATTCCATATTCACCAAACAACAGGATTTTTGCATAGTGAAGGGATTCTTTGATCATATTTAGTTATTGCTATCGATCGTTAACCTTTTTGGGGCACCACCAATGGTGCTGCAAAGATAACGACCGGATTCACAATAAGATAACAAATTCGTTTCAACAAAGTTCATTACCTCTACTTTTTTCTCACAATTGTAGAGTAAATGCACATTGGCACCTGCATCCAAAGTAAAACAAACCGGCAAACCGGTTTCTAATCGGAATTTCCACAAAGCCTCAATGATGGACAAGGTATTGGGTCTCATCAATAGATAATACGGTACAGAAGTTTGCATCATCGCGTGCAATTGCAGGGCTTCGGATTCTACAATCTCGATAAATGTAGTAACATCTCCTGAGTGCAAAACGTCCACCATGGAAAGTAAATTCTTCTGCGCCATGTTAAACCGAGCCTCCGCATAAGGATGCTGATGAAGCAAGGCATGTCCTTGAGTGCTGCTCACGGATTTTTCATTGGCGTCTACAATGAGTACGCAATCTTCCCAATTGGCTAAATTGGGATGAACTTCTCCGGTTAACGGCGATGCATACAAATCAGAACTGCCCACTACACCCTTGGATTCTCCCCAAATAGCAGGTTTAGCGAACATACTTCTACAGGCACTTCCGGATCCCAATCGCGCCAGAAAGCTAATTTTCTGCCAATTCACTGCTTCTGCAGGACTTGTTTCCAAATCCACCAAACAACACGACAAAGCGCCCAAACCAGCCGCGGAACTTGCAATTCCGGTTCCATGGGGGAAATTATTTCTAGACTCTATTTTCAATTGTACCCCACTTAGCCAAGGGCAATTGGGTAAAATGCGATTAAAAAACTCCCGCAATTTGGGTTCAAAGCCTGGTTTAGGGGCTCCATCCAATAAAAATTCAAAAGCAAAATCACCCGTGCCCATTACGGTTACCGTAGTAGTGGCCGTCAAATCAGATAAAGACCAGCTGATACTGGGATTGGCAGGCAATTGTTGTCCGCCTTGTTTTTTTCCCCAATATTTAACCAAGGCAATATTGCTTGGACAAGACCAAGTTACTTTGTCACCTTGTTTAGGAGAAATTGTATATTGTGTAAAATCCACGATTTGTATATTTAAACTAAGAAATCAATCGCCTTATTGATTAATTACCAGATCGTTCCAACGAAATTTGGTCATTTGGTCGATTTCTGATCTATGCTTGTAATAAAAAACATCATTCACCAGCATCATATCCCCGCCCCAAGCACCCAACCATTTACACAATCCTTCTTTCACCGGTTGCCAATTGTAGGTTTGATATGGATTTTGAAGCCCCAACATGGCCGCCACAATGGCTTGATGTAATTCCAATCCCGCTTCGATGGTAGGCAAATCGTTCGCCTCTTTCAATCGTTTCATCAATTGTATCATCTGGTGGTATAAAAAAGGCTCCTCCACAAACGATTCAACTTTTTCTTTAACGGCTGCCAAGGAAGTACGACTGTTCTGCTTTTTCCCAACCATAACCACCCACCAATTTTTTGTAAATTCTGGAGGCAATGACCAACTCATCCAATGAGGTTGTGAATCTTGCAATTTATATACAATAGGTTTCCCGCTGTGGGCCACTGCAGCATCGTAACCGCTGCCTCCAAATACCTTTTTCTGCAACTCCATGGGGTCTATATTCGCCCATCGAGCCAAAGTAACCACCAACGAACTTGAACTACCCAAACCCCACGCGCTATCAAATTCTAGTTCGGATTCAAACCTAACGCTGATTCCTCGTTTCCACGAAGTAGCTGGCAGGGCTAAAAGCAATTCTATCAACCGCAATGCAACTGCATTACCCGCAAATTCTTCTTCCAATTCCTCAGGCGTGAGCAACAATTGCTCCATCGATACAGACATTTCAAACCAAACGCTGCCATCGGCACGTTTGCTCTGCCAAACCAATTTCCAATCGTTCTTCGCTTCAAATTCCCACACCCGTAAATGCTGACCCAATTTTGTAGGCAAGGCCAATGCCTCTATGCCTATGGTCACAAAATATTCACCGCAGAGCAATATTTTTCCTGGAGCGTAAAACGATTTCACTGTTATTAATTACCGGATGTTGCACCCAATTTATCAGGATTTTCTCCCGTAACGGGCAACCATCCTCCCCTAATTTTTGTAAAAATCTCAACGGCAGCACTGTGGCTTACAACTTTGTCCTTGAAGTATTCAACAATGATGGATTTTTCGTTATCCGTTGCTTCCAATTGATTTAAAATATTCAATAGATGCATTTTCATGTGACCTTTTTGAATACCCGAAGTGATCAAGGATCTAACTGCGCTGAAATTCTGAGCCAACCCCGCTACAGCTGTAACCAACATCAATTGTTGCGCCGTAGGATACCCCAATAATTCATGCGCAAATTTCACCATGGGATGCAAACTAGTGATTCCGCCTACTGTACCTAAACTTAAAGGTAATTCAATCCAAAATACAAATTCATCCCCTTCTACTTTGGCATGAGTTAAACTGCTGTATCTGCCCGATTTAGCTGCAAACGCATGGGCACAAGCTTCGGTAGCCCGAAAATCATTGCCCGTTGCTATTACTACCGCATCTATTCCATTCATGATGCCTTTGTTGTGTGTAACGGCCCTGTAAGGCTCCACGGTAGCTATGCGAATAGCCCTGCAAAATTTGGACGCAAATTCATGATTATCTATCCCACTTCCTTCGTTGATCTGATCTATCTTGCACCGGACCTCCGCATGTACCAAGCATTCCGGAGTGAAATTACTCAAAATGCTCATCACAATTTGCAATGTGGACTCTCCCAATTGTGCTTGGTTGTTCGCAACAATCGCTTGCCAAGTATGCGCAAACGATTCAAGACACGAATTGATAAAGTTAGCACCCATGGAATCGCAAGTTTCAAATCGTGCTTCCAACTGGAAATAACCAGGCTCTAAATCGCTTTTGTCTATGAGCTGAATATCTAAAATTCCGCCTCCACGAGCCACCATATTTTTGGTAATGTCGGCCGAATTTTCAAAAAACAACGATTTGTGGGATTCAAAGACTTCTTCCAATTTGGCAACATCCTTACCCTCCCAGATAAAATGTACGTGTCCAACTTTGATGGTACTCACTACATGGGCTTTAAAACCACCGCGCTCCATCCAAAAGTTAGCCGCTTTGGAAGCCGCAGCCACTACGCTACTTTCCTCAATGGCCATGGGAATAGCGTACATCTCTCCATTGATTAAGAAATTAGGAGCTACCCCGAAAGGCATGTAGTAATTGCTCAACGTGTTCTCGATAAACTCATCGTGCAATTTCTGAACTTCTGCTTGTTGATGCCAGTACCCAGACAACATATCGTAAGATGTGGTCGGATCGTTGGTATAATTGGCCAATAACCATTCGATTTTGGCCGATTTACTCAATTTACTGAAACCTTTGATGGGATTTTTCATAGCTATTTTACGGTTAAAAAAGCGTAAGCTAATTTTAACCCTTCAATTTGATTTTTTACGAATTTGTGTAATTTTTCTTCGCCCAACAAAGCCATTTTCAAAAAAGGCGATGCTTGAGCATATACCGCAGGCATGGTTAATTTTCTCAAATGATAGTAACCATCCAAGAAGTTAGTTATGCCGCCAGAAACAATTATATTTTTACAACGAAAATTATGGGATTTTTCATCCACGATGTGGTTGATCCATTGGGTCATTTCCACGGCTGTATGCCCTACAAATTGCACTGGAGCCAACCATTCTTGATCCAATTCATCCCTGCGGAGATTTTCTAATTTCGAAAAATTTGTTCCACCAAAAGCACCGTAATCCAAGGCTTCCAAAGGCAGTTCCGATAATGCTTTGAGCGATGCAGGACCAAAACCCTGACCCACTTCCTTCACAATTACCGCAGAATCCAACAAATCCAAGACTCGTTTGATGGTGTCCAATGGAGAATGGGCGAATCTATCGCCTTCGGGTTGACACCATTCTTGCAATGGATTCACGTGAACAATTAAACCATCGGCCTCTAAATCCCCCACCAATCGATTCAGTGCATCTTCTTTCCCCGTTGCAAATAACTCTTCAATTTGAGCAATCCCTAAATTAGCAAACAACGGTTGATTTTTGATATACTTTCTAACCTTAAAATCGTTGGCAAAGGGTGTTCCTTCCAACACAGGCCTGCAAGAACCTAAGCCCATGGCCAATCCAAATTCAGCAGCCACTTCGGCCAATAATTGATTTATGGAAGCCGCTTTTTCCGCCCCACCGGTCATGCTGCTGATCCAAATAGGTGCACGCATAACTCGATTGGCGATGGTAATCTCGGGCAAATTATCCAACGGATGCGCGCTTAGCAGCGGCTCGTAATAAAATCGGGTATCGCTGTGTAATAGCTGCGATTCAAACGCCAACTGAATGTGGTCTAATTTTCGAGAACTGGAATCTTGGGTACTCAATACAGGTTCAAAGTTACCATAAAATTACAACGATAACTTGGGATTGTTTTTATGTCGGTCTTTATCTCGGGTAGTTTTTTTCTCCAAGTTCTTTCGAAAAGCTTGGGAAAGGTCCACACCTGTTTGATTAGCCAAACAAATTAGAACCCACAGAACATCGGCCATTTCTTCCGATAAAGCTTCTGGATTTTCACCTGTTTTGAACGATTGATCTCCGAATTTCCGACTCATTATCCTAGCCAACTCCCCCACTTCTTCGGTAAGGATTGCCAAATTGGTTAATTCAGAAAAATACCGAACTCCCACTGTAGTAATCCACTGATCTACGATTTCTTGAGCTTGTTGAATGCTAATTGCGGCACTTTGTTCAGTCGAATTTTCCATGAATCCAATATTTCTGTTTTGAATTTCTTTTAATCGAATGGAGAAACAAATCCATCGAAATCTGGCAGCACTAAATCCTTAGCACTGAGTATTGGTTCTTGGATTCCATTCTCCTCCAATTGCCAATGTATTTGCAAGGATTGTGAATCCCATTTTATTCCTCCTTCGGATTCTGGGTGGTAGTAATTGGTGCATTTGTACAAGAAAATGGTATGGTTTTCCAAGGTAACAAAACCATGTGCAAAACCTGGTGGAATGTACATCATTTCTTTGTTCTCAGCGCTCAAAACCCTAGCTACATGCTGCCCATACGTAGAAGAACTCCTACGTATGTCTACTGCTACGTCCAACACGGAGCCTGTAATTACTCTCACCATTTTACCTTGTTCGTAAGGACCCACTTGGTAATGCAACCCGCGCAAGATACCTTTATTGGACAAGCTTTGATTGTCTTGAACAAAATGTGGATCTACTCCGAAATTCTGCAGTGCATCCCTGCGGTAACTCTCAAAAAAATGCCCACGGTGATCTTCGAATACACGCGGTTGGATGAGCAATAAATTAGGCAATAATTCCGTTATTTGCATAACTAATCACAAAACACAGATATAATTTTGTGTTTGACAAGGAATTATTACTTTAATTGCAACCAAATAATTAACATCCTATGCAAAACCGAGAGGAAAAAAACAACAAACCGTTGTTGTACACACTAATTGCCATCTTATTAATCATTGTAGTGGTAATGTTTTTTATGCTACGGAACACGAAAAGTGAGCTAACCACCACTGTAGCTCAGAAAACAGAAGTTGAAAATAAGTTAAAAGGGAAAGAAGAAGCATTGGCCCAAGCCAATTTATTGATTGAACAGTACCATCGCGATTCAATTGCACTTGCCGGACAAAACAAATCCATGAGTGCAGATTTGATTCAACGCAAGCAAGAAATTGCTAAATTGGTAGCCCAAATCAAATCCAACAAAGCTAGCAGTCAAGCTACCATTGCAGACTTGAACAAGCAATTGGCTGATTTAACCGCCAAGTTGGCCGATTTAGAACTTAAGAACGAAGAATTAACTCGCGAAAACACAACATTAAAGAGTAGCAATTCCGAATTAAATAAGGAAGTACAAACTTTAAGTACTGAGAAAACCAAATTGAAAAGTTTAGCTAGCCGATTGCAAGCCAGCGCGTTGAAGGTTGAAACGTTAAAAAAGAAATGGTTATCAGGCAAAGAAACAGGTACCTTGCGTGCTAAAGATGTAGAAGCCTTCAGAATTAGCTTCAACATCAACGAAAACAATGTTGCCGATGCAGGACAAAAAACCATTTATGTAAAAATTACCGGCCCAGAAGGCACCACTTATGCGGGTCCTGGCGGAGAAAGCACCTTTGATTACGAAGGCAAGTCCTCTAAGTATACGTATAAGATTGTAACTGTATTTGAAAACGAAACCAAATCTGTTGAACCCAGCATTTGGAAACCTAGCAACAGTTTAAAAACGGGTAAATACACCATTGAGATTTATTCCGAAGGACACAAAATGGGTTCTGCTGTATTGGATTTAAAATAATATTGATATCCTAATCATGCAGAAACTAGTAGTTATGCAATAAGCATAAACTATAGTCTATAACGCGTAATTAATCTTACTCATATTCAAAATACACAAAAAGCCCCTATTTGGGGCTTTTTGCTTTAATTTACTGCAAATAATACCAAATGTTTGGTAGTGCATAGCTACAATAAAAGTTGTTTATTTGAACTGCACCTACCATGGCTATTCGGATATTCTGCATCGAGGATCAACCTATCATTACCGAAGGGTATAAATCATTCATTGATCAAAGCGAATATTTGATGTGGTCAGGGATGAGCAACGGTGGAGCCGATTTAGAAACTCAACTTCAAACTTGCAGATACGACATTATCATTTTGGATATTCACTTGGGAGAGTTAAATGGGTTTGACGTTTACCAAAATGCAATCAAACGACTTACCCGCGTGCCTGTTCTTGTCATTAGCGCAACGGGAAAACTTAACAACATTCTAAAAGCTAGGAATTTGGGGATATCGGGTTTTGTAACAAAATTCATTACTTCCTTGGAGTTTGAGCAAGCCATCCGAAAGGCAACTTCCCCTCCCAATCGATTTTTCGTTAGTGCTGATTTAGAGTGTTTATTGCAGAATTACGATTCTAATAAAATTTCATCCTTACCCCTCACTCCAAGAGAAATTGAACTTATTCCCTTTTTGATATCGGGTAAATCCAGCGTTGAAATTGCAAAAACATTGAATACTAGCTACTATACATTGGAGACGCATAAAAAAAATATTTTCAAGAAGTTAAATATTCAAACCGTTTTACAATTGTTACATTATGCACAGGAGCACGAATTGGTATAAATTATTCATTACCTGCGCGCTGTTTTTTTTACCTGTTTTTGCTTGGTCTCAATCCCCTATTGTACTTTCAAATAATTTTGAAGAAAAAGCCATTGCTTTAGAGAATTTCAAATGGATTACCTCCAACACAGATGACCCCAAGGCTGCCTATACCCAGTTACAAAAATCTGGAATAATTTCTCAAAGTAAAGCAATAAACCTTCATATTGGCTATAAAAAACCCGCTGCTTGGGTTGAGTTTAGCATTGCTAATTATGCTGGGAATGAACCCCTGCTTTTGGAAATAGACAATCCAAGTTGGGATGTAATCAAGCTCTATCAAATTACCCCACAAGGAATAAAACTCCTCCAGTTAACGGGAGATACATTTCCGTTCAAAAACAGACCCATACTGCACCGAGATTTTTTATTGCCCTTGGCTATTCCAAAAGATTCCACACACCAATATTTGTTAAAACTCGATAGGCATGGATCGTACATGAATATTGGTTTACGCCTTTGGCAAAATAGTAAATTCATCGAATACAACGATAGTAATTCTATCGTACAGGGCATGTACTTTGGGAGCGTAATTATCTATATGGTTTTTGCATTGCTATTGTTTTTCATGATGAAAGACTTACAATACCTATTCTACACGGGTTGGATATTAGGATTTGCTAATGTTTTGGCTTCAGGTGCTGGTTTTACCTTTCATTTTTTTCATCCGAACAGCCCTATTTTAAACGGTTTGTACATGGTTGAGTCGGAGGTTCTATCGATCATCATGTTAATTTTATTCACCAAACGATTCTTGGATACAGAAAAACATTTAAACCTGTTAAATAAAATTTTAAATATCGGAATTGGTATTATACTGATACTCACCGTTGTTGGATTAACTTTTATCGATTTTTCATTAAAGTATCGAGGACAAATAGTAATTCTCTTGAATTTTATTTGGATCAGTGCCATAGCGAGTTTGTTGATTTTTGCAATTGCATCTTTCAAAAAACATCCTCAAAAATCAATCGTTTTCATCACTGTATTTATTATTCTCTTTAGCAGTATTCTTTCGTTCATTGGCAACAGTTTAGGCTTATTTGAAATTGAGCGGAAATACTTGGTATTAATATTATACGGCGGAAGTTCAGCTGAGATTTTTCTGTTCACAGTTTCCATTGCCTTCAATGTTAGGGACACGGTATTAGCGCACAGCAAGGCATTGATTAAAATTCAACACATGCAAGCTGAATTATTCGACATAGAGAAAAAAACAGTAAGTGCAGAAAGAAATAGGATTTCCTTGGAATTGCACGATCATGTCGCCAATAAGTTAGCCGTATTGTTGCAACAAGTTCGGAATAAGAAAATCACAGAAACCGAGATAACCAACGATTTAAACGAAATCACCCAAGATGTTCGATATTTATCTCATGCCCTTTCCCCATTGAATGAAAGCGAAGATTTTGAAGAAACTTTGCGGGAATGGGCACTGCATCTGCAAAACAAAACAGGCATTAAAATACATGTGGACAGTTCCGTGTTATTGCATAAAATCAAAGGCGATCAATTGTTGCATATTTTCCGAATCATACAGGAAGCAGTGGGCAATGCAATAAAACATGGCCTCGCTAGCAACGTATTTATCCAATTCTCCGAACTTGAAGGTCAATTTATTATCGGAATAGAAGACGATGGACAAGGATTTAATGCCAACTCGCAAAATGCAGGATTGGGCTTGAAACACATGAAAGCACGTGCCACCTACATCAATGCTGAATTAGGAATTCAATCGAACCCTAACCAAGGCACTTACGTTCAATTAATTATAAAATTATCATCCTAAATTATGGATACCATAACTAACCTTATGAAAACCGTTATTTGCGACGATCATCCCATTGTTTTACAAGGGCTTTCGGCTATTCTAATACCTGAAAAAGGGTTTGAAATCCAATGCCTTACCCAAAATGGGAATGATTTAATACAGGCGGTTTTAACCCATAAACCGGATGTTGTTTTGGTGGACGCTAACCTAAAAAATGAATTGGGGTTTGATCTAATAACCAAAATCAATCAGCAAATCGATAATTTTTATCGTCCAAAATCATTTATAATCACATCCTACTTGGATGAATACATGGTTGCAAGAGCACTGAAAGTTGGGGCCACCGGATGCATTTCTAAATCCCTGGATGCCGATTCATTTATAAATGCCATCAAGTTTCCCAAGGTGTACAATATGAATCAAATATCAGAGGTTCAGAGCAGCCCAATTAAAGCCGGATTAAACCTCCTAACCCAACGCGAGAAAGATATCATTCGATTGATGACCATGGGCCATGGATCCAAGAAAATAGCTGAACAATTGTGCATTTCCAATTATACCGTTGAAACCCATAAAAAGAATATTTTTAGAAAGTTAAAATTCAACAGTGCTACTGAATTGTTAGCTTGGTTTTTCGCCAACAAAGACCTTATACCAACCACTCATTCCCATAACTTTGATTGATTTGTTTCGCAAACTAAGCCTGTGTTTATTAGGCATATTTTTGTCCGTGGTTGGTTATTCAAACGATGCCTATTCCAACCACAAACTAAACATTATAAGTTCGCAGCATTTCACCCGTATCCAGACTCCAGATTCTACCTTATATAAACTACAACGCACTTCAAACCAATTCTTTGGGGAAATCACCGGTGAAGTTTGGCTTTATGCAACAATTCATATTGAGAAGACTGGGAATTACACCTTAGAAGTTCCGAACGCAAGCATAGACACCGTACAGATTTTTCAAATCGATTCAAACCAGCAATTACGACAAATTTTATTAGGGGGCGATCATATACCGGTTTCTAAACAAATGGGAGGTATACAGAGTCCCTTTATCCATCTTCCACTGAATGCTGGGGTACATTTTTTTTTAATCAAATACATACAAAAAGGACGATTTATACATCCACTATTTTGGATTTATCCCATTACTCAATTTCAAAATAAAAAAACCACGCAACTTCTTTTTAACGGATTATTTATTGGTTTTTGTACATTTCTACTGCTACTGTCCAGTGTTTTAGGGTTATATCTACGGAAAAGAATTTTTCTATATTATTCAATTTGGACAGTTCTTCAACTTGCTTACTTTTTACTGAGTCTTGGTTATTTTAGGTATTGGTTTTATCCAGAAAACATTATCATCAATAGTTCACTTCGCGCATTTACATCGGCCATTATCCCGATACTTTTTTCAATAATTGTTCTTGAATATCTGGATGAGAATAAATCGCTGGTAGTTATCAAAAGAGTTTTGTACGGTTTAACCCTACTCAGTATTGGAATTTTCATTATTGAACGAAGTTTCACTGACGATTTTTGGCGAAATATTGGTCCTTGGATTGCCTTTGTTGCAGTGATTAGCCTCATTGGAACACTAATTTCAGCGTTTATCATCCTTTTTTATGCAAGAAAATCATGGAAAAAACCCCTGTTTGTGGGCATAAGTTTTTCACTTCATTTAATTCTGACTATTTTACTAATTTGGTTCGAATCCGAACCTTGGGCCTTTGATTTTCTTGAATTATACACCTTTACTGGGTTTCTTCCGATTTTAGAATTGATTACACTAGGTATATTAATTGGCTGGGAAATGACCTGGACCATTTCATACAACCAACAGTTATTAAAAGAGAATTTACAGCTTCAAACCCATTCTCAAGAAATGCACGCCAATACCGTAGAAGAAGAAAGGAAGCGGATTGCCATGGAACTGCACGATACATCTTTAAATCGAATTTCTATTTTATCCATGCTACTTTCTTCCAACCAAATCGATAGCGTGAAAGCCTCGGAAGAAATTTCAATCATTGGCAATGAAATACGCGCAACAGCCTATTCGCTTTATCCTCCTTGGCTGGATGCCTTAAACTTTAAAGAGGTAATATTACGCGAATTAGAACATGCAAAACAGAATTTTCAAATAGGAATTAATTATAAGTTCTATGATTGGAATACTGAGCCAACCGAATATCAAAAACGACATGTAGTTAGGATTATTCAGGAGTTCATTCAAAACACACTCAAACATGCAGAAGCAACGCAAATTAATTTACATTTTTTTGAACGAGATAACCAATTCTACATAGAATTAGAAGACAATGGTATTGGTTTTAAACCAGAGAATACAGAAGCTGGCTTGGGTAGACTTTCTGTTGAAACCCGTGTAAAATTGCTGCAGGGCACAATCACGATTTCCTCATCTCCCGGACAAGGAGTAAACTGGTTAATTGAAATCCCTGTTTTATACGTTCAATAATTACTTTTTATTCTCTATCGGTGCTGCTGAATTACCAGACCCTGAATTAGCAGAATTTTCTAATTCTTTTAATTTACGTTTAGCTTCAGCCACTAACTCCGGCATATCAAAGTTCTCAATTACGCCGTTCCATGTGGCTTTTGCGTTGAGTAAATCTCCTTCTTTTTTAAAGGCATCCCCCAGTAATAATAATGCTTTACCTACCCACAAATCGTACCCATTAAACTCATCCAAAATCGTGTAGCATGAATTTTTACAAGCTTCTAAACTATCGGTTTTATACAAAAGTTCGGCTTCCAAATATTTAGCCTCTGCTGCGAACCGGTTGTTGTCTTTGGAATAAATAGTTTTCAACTGACTAAGAGAAGAATCGGTTTTACCGGATTGTATATTCGATTTAACCAATATTAATTGGGATTCTGTACGCATCTCCGCAGGTGTAGTTGGATCGTTCATTACTTTAGCAGCAACAAGAACCAATTTATCTTGTTGGTTTCCTTTTACGTAACAATACATCATAGACTTCCAGCAATTATGACGCATGTCCTTGCTCTTGGTGAGCGTTTCTAGAACTTCAACATAGGGCAATATCTGATCGCAAGAAGCATCTTTTCCACTCAAGCGCAAAACCGATAATGCCGCATCTTCTTTCATGTCCCCGCTATTGGCAAGTGCCACAATACCGTAATATTTTATAGCCTCCGTTGTTTGCTTTAATTCTTCGCTAACCTGTGCCTTATAATAGTTTGCAGGAATAAAGAATACCCCCTTGGGATAATTTTGAAGGTACACATCAAAAGCTCCGTTTGCCAATTTGTAATCTTCCTTCTCATACGCGGAATAAGCAGCCTCGTAATACAAACTATCTTGGGCATTGTCCGTAATGCCTCCGCGAGGTTTTGCCCATTTCACATAATCACCGGCCCTGCCTATCTCGCTGTATATTCTGCGTACCATATCGTTCGCAACTTGAGCTTCCATAGTACCCACAAAACGATCGTACAACTGTGTGTACATGTCGATCGATTGGTCAAATTTCTTTTCGTTATAATACAATCTTCCCATTGCAGAATACGCCTTGGTGGCTTTGGGACTGTTGGGGAAATTCTTCAAAATTCCATCGTAATACGTAATCGCTTCCGCATTTCTACCCATTACCATTAATACAGAAGCGCACTCATCGTATGCATCCAAAATAAATCTAGAATTGGGATAATCCGAGATTAATCGTTTCATTGAAGCTATTTTATCTTCTGATTTCTCCAACAAACCGTAAATCAAGCCACTTTGGTACAGTGCATAATCTGCATCAGCGCCTTTTTTACCAGAAACATAGGCATAGGACTTTACCGCCTCGTTCAATTGCTTGGTCATAAAATTGCAATCGCCATTCCGCAAGAATGCATCGTGTACCAATCGTTCTTCATATCGCCCATTATTCGCTGCCTGACCTGTGAATTTATTGAAATAAATGGAGGCGTCCCCATAGGACTTTTTGTTAAACTGGATGTATCCAAGTCCATAATAGGCATAAGGCAATTCCTCCGTTTTGGAGGATCCCGGAGCATCAATAAACTGTTGGTACTTGCGCTCCGCATCGGCTACCATAGATAATTGCATCATGGATTCGGCTTCCCAGAACATGGCTTCTGCCGATAATTCTGGCTTTATTTTCTTGGATTGGCATTTACGGAACAAATCGATGGCTCCATTGAAATTTCTATTTTTATACAATTCCATTCCTCGGGCCAGCGTAACTTTCTGGTATACCTCTTCCGTTTGTGCATCCAATTCATCCAACCCATCCAACAAAGCCACTGCTTCGCGGTAACTATCTGTATTGATTAACAACCTGGCCTTTAATTTGGTAGCTTCTTTAGCATTAGGTGACTTGGGGAATAATTTCACAAATTTATCCAGCAAAGCAATGGCATTGCCGTCACCATTACTGATGGCTATTTTAGCCTGGTTAAACAAAGCAAGTTCTGCAATTTCAGCATTAAAACCCGATCTAAAGGCTTCTGCGTACGCATTCATCGCTTCGCGGTTATTTTTCAATCTGAATTGCGCATTTCCCAATTGAAAACTTGCAATCTGAGCGATAGAATCGTTGGTGGCCGCCACCGATTTCAACCACGGCAAACAACCCGAAAAATCTCCTGTTTTGTAAAACGAATACCCAATTTCATACTGTTCGGCTAATTGCAAGGTATCGGGGGTTAGGTTGGCAAGTCGAAATGCTTCCGCAGCTTTTTCGTAATTGGTTTTCTGGTAATAGCATTTTCCGCGTAACCATTCCACTTGATTTCTTGGAACTTTTTTATTGGTTTTTTCCAATTCAGCGATAGCATAATCGTAATTGCCTTGTTTGTAATACACTTGGGCTAAGTAGAACCTCACATTGTCGAATCCTTGGTCTTTAATCCGTTCAAACGATTTAACCGCTGCATCCATATCACCCATCATCAATGCGGAATACCCGTGGTAATAACAGGCTTGGTTCCGATACTCTCCGGGAGAATTGGCTACACTTTCCAATGTTTGCAATGCCTCTTTGTATCGTTTTAAAATCACTTCGCAACTGCCTTTTCGGTAATTAAATTGATTGCGTTGGGACACATCCAAAGATTTAGGTTCCACATTGCGGTAATACCTAAGTGCAAGGGAATGTTTTGACTTTTTGTAATAGAAATCCCCCATGGCCAAATTGGCTTCATCGGCGCGCAAAGATCCGGGATGATTTTCTAAAAAGTCTTGAACCACCAATACTCCATCGGAATGCATGGCCATCAACTTACTCATGCTGTAGAAGTACGAAGCTTCTTCCATATGATCCGATGATTTTCCAGTGGCATCCAAATACGATTTAAATTGGACGGCCGCTGCATTAAACCTACCCTCACGGTAAAGCTCAGCACCACGCTGAAAATACACATCGGGATAATTATTGACAGGCCCATCCTGGGCTGCAATGGAAGACACAAGCGTTGCCAACAAGGCACAAATCACCAATCTCATAATTCAAAGATAAACGGATTGGGAACGGTAATATTGTGGGATTATACACCACCAAACTGGGTGTACGATGAATTGTGCAGTATACGTAAGGTTTGAAAGGATTTTAACCTTTCAATACTTGCTCTACCAAGGCCGCAGCTTCTGCTAAAGCAATCGCAGAATATACTTTCAATCCGCTCTCGTCGATAATTCTCTTGGCTTCTTCCGCATTGGTACCTTGCAAACGCACAATGATAGGGATTTTTACATCGCCAATTTTCTTATAAGCTTCCACTACCCCATTGGCCACACGATCGCAACGCACGATTCCACCGAAAATGTTAATCAAAATCGCCTTCACGTTGGGGTCGCTCATGATTATGCGGAATCCCGCTTCCACTGTTTCAGCGTTAGCCGTACCTCCTACATCCAAGAAATTTGCAGGTTCTCCACCACTTAGTTTGATAATATCCATGGTAGCCATTGCCAAGCCCGCACCGTTCACCATGCAACCTACGTTTCCGTCTAATTTAACGTAATTTAAGTTGTATTTTCCAGCTTCTACTTCGGTTGGATCTTCTTCGGCCAAGTCTCTTAACTCCATGAAATCCTTGTGTCTGTAAAGTGCATTATCGTCCAAATTCACCTTCGCGTCCACCGCAATAATTCTATCGTCAGAGGTTTTCAACACGGGATTAATTTCGAACATCGCACTGTCTGTTTCTTCGTACGCGCGGTACAAAGCGGTTACAAAAGCAACCATTTCTTTAAAAGCTTTACCTTCTAATCCTAAATTAAAAGCAATTTTTCGAGCTTGAAAAGGTTGAAGACCTGTGGTTGGACTTACCCATTCTCTATAAATTTTCTCTGGATGCGACTCTGCTACTTCTTCAATATCCATTCCCCCTTCGGTAGTATAGATAATTACGTTTTGCTTTTTGGTACGATCCAACAAAACGCTCATGTAATATTCCTTGGGTTCGGAAGCACCTGGATAGAAGACATCCTGAGCTACCAACACTTTGTTCACTACCTTACCCGCAGCTCCCGTTTGAATGGTAACCAAAGTACCACCCAACATATTTTTAGCAATTTCTCCAGCCATTTCTGGGTTTTTCGCCACTTGTACACCCCGTTGTTCGGTACCTTGAATTTTACCCTTTCCTCGTCCACCGGCATGAATTTGAGCTTTAACTACACACCAATCGCTTTGGAATTCTTCTTTAACTTTTTGGGCAGCCTGGATGGCTTCTTCTTGGGTTTCAGCTACGAATCCTCCTTGAATGGCAACGCCGTATTTCTTAAGGATTTCTTTGGCTTGGTACTCGTGAATATTCATGATGATATTGGATACAAATGCTAATTGCGCTGCGAAAATAACTAACTTTGAGGCAATTTCAGCGTTAAATTAATGATTTCATTATGGTTTTCTGCGATAGTGTAACAAAACGATATGGCCCCATCGAAGTGCTTCGAGGAGTTAGCTTGCAGGTCCAATCGGGTGAAATCGCTGCAATTATTGGTGCTAGCGGTGCAGGAAAAAGTACCTTACTGCAAATTTTAGGAACCTTAGATCAACCCGATTCAGGGACAGTGAAAATTGACAATGTGGATGTTTTCCGATTAAGCAAACGCGAATTAGCGGAATTTCGAAATAAACAGATTGGATTTGTTTTTCAGTCGCATCAGTTATTGCCCGAATTTAATGCGTTAGAAAATGCTATATTCCCAGGTTTAATTGCCGGAGATTCAAAAAGAGCAGCTCAAAAAAGGGGCCTAGAGCTATTAGAGTACATG
>JACCDP010815465.1_pt1 | contig 25127 bp, 21 predicted proteins | sample 7445841 | NCBI WGS metagenome assembly JACCDP01 (sample SAMN15323441, study PRJNA562643) | freshwater metagenome | isolation source: river surface water | place: USA:Blue River Watershed | collected 2017-08-17 | reverse complement strand
TACAACTGGCAAAATGAATTAAAAAAGTTTACGCCTACTTTAACTTATCAAATACACCATGGTGGAACGCGTAGTCGTAAGCAAGTGGTGAAGGAGGAAATTGAAGTGATCATTACGACCTATGGTACACTCAGAAGTGATATTAAAATGTTTGTGGAGGTTGATTTTGATTATGTGATTTTAGATGAAAGTCAAGCGATTAAAAATCCGTCTAGTAAAGTAACAAAAGCAGCTTGTTTGTTGAAAGCAAAAAATAAATTGTGTTTAAGTGGTACGCCATTGCAAAACAACACTTTTGATATTTATGCGCAAATGAATTTCTTAAATCCGGGTATGCTGGGTTCGATTGAATACTTCAAACATAATTTTTCAATGCCGATTGATAAATTTGATGAGAAAGAACAAAAGGAACATTTAAGAAAATCAGTTTTCCCATTCATTTTAAGACGAACCAAGGAGCAGGTGGCAAAGGATTTGCCAGAAAAACAAGAAATGGTATTGTATTGTGAGATGGGGGATGAGCAAAGAAAAATTTATGAAGCTTATCGTAATGATTATAGAGATAAGTTGATAGGCATGGTGGAAGAAAAAGGAATTCAAAAATCACAACTATCCATTTTGCAAGGTTTAATGAAACTCCGTCAAATTTGTGATAGCCCTGCTATTTTAAAAGAGGAGAATTATCCGAATGCTTCTGTTAAGTTAGATGAGCTTACGCGTGAAATTGCTGAAAATATTGGCGGGCATAAGGCATTGGTTTTCTCTCAATTCTTAGGCATGCTTGCTTTAATTAAAGAAGAGCTAACCAAATTGGGCATTGATTATGAATATTTTGATGGAAGTAGTTCCATTCAGGAAAGAGAGCGCGCTATTGAACGTTTCCAAAATGATGATAATTGTAGGGTATTCCTGATTTCATTGAAAGCAGGTGGCGTGGGATTAAACTTAACTGCGGCTGATTATGTATATATTGTTGATCCTTGGTGGAATCCTGCGGTAGAACAACAAGCGATTGATCGTACGCATCGTATTGGACAAACGAAAAATATATTTGCTTATCGTATGATTTGTAATGATACGGTAGAGGATAAAATATTAAAATTGCAGGATCGCAAACGCTCCTTGGCAAAGGATTTGATTTCAGATGAAGAAGGTTTTGTAAAATCTTTAACCAAGGATGATATTGCCTATCTGTTTAGTTAGGCATTTGCTTGCTTCCTTTTATTAGATCGTATTTCGCATATTTTTTTATTATATTTAGACTGCAAAGTTTATAATATGAAAAAATTTAAGTTATTATTTGCTGCACTGTTTTTTGTTTTTATAAGTGCGGCGCAGGAACCCATAACATATCACACCATTCAAGGACTTGCCATTTTAGGAAGGCCTTTCCCGAATCAAACTACTTATCGTCGTTTTCCAGATAGTTTGGAATCGCTATTGCGTAAGCCGGTTTGGCAATTCAGTACGAACTCGACAGGCATTGCTATTTATTTTGAATCCAATTCAAAACAAATAAGCGCGAAATGGAAAACTGGAGATAAGGCAAGCTACCCGCATGTAGCAGCTACACTTGTTAAGGGTGTTGATTTATATGCGTTGGATAATAAGCAATGGTATTATGTGGGTATTGGTAAACCCAACAACCCGGTGTATCAAGAGGCGTCCATCATTAAAGGCCTAGATGGCAGTGTCAAGCAATTTTTAATGTACCTCCCTGATTACGAAACCACTGATTCTGTATTATTAGGCATTGATTCAAATGCCATGATTCAAAATGTAACCAATTCCGTTTTTGCCAATAAAAAACCAATTGTATTTTATGGCACTAGTATTGTGCAAGGTGCTTCGGCAATGCGCAGTGGTATGGCTTATCCAGCTATTATTGAACGCGGCTTACAAAGGGAAACCATTAATTTAGGATTTAGCGGTAATGGACTTTTAGATTCCATGTTGGCCGTGATTATGTCTCATATGGATGCAGCTTGTTATGTCATTGATTGTGGTCCAAATTTAACACCAGCAATGGCTGCTGAGCGGACTTTACCATTTTTAAAATTACTTCGACAAAACAAACCTACCACTCCGATACTTTTAGTTGAACAAATAGATTATCCATTTGCGCGTTTTGTATCTAGCATGGATGAAAAAATTAAATTAGTCAACCAGCATTTTAATAAAGCGTACACTACTTTAAAAAATGAGGGGGATAAAAATATTTATTACTTGCCTTCCAAAGGCCTTATTGGGGAGGATGGAGAAGGCACCGTAGATGGTGTTCATTTAACGGATCTTGGATTTTATCGGATGGCAAATGCAATTAAAAAAAAGCTACAAACTATTTTAAAATAATTTATAGCGATAGTAATTAATCCAGGATGCAATTATAAATTTAGGGAATATTGCTTCGCTGCACTCATTGACTAATTAAAGCAATGAATAGTGAATCAAATCCCGAATTATTTTATTAATTCAGCTGCTGCAATATTTGCTTCTGGGTTTTTTAAAAATTCCGCTTTGCATTCAGTAGCGCAAAATCCAATCACTTTATTTTTATAGTGTGCTGTATCACTAACGCCTGCCGTAACTGGCATTCCGCATGTAGGATCTTTTTTGTTGTCCAATATTTTAACATCATAGGTTTTTTCACTCACCGTATCTGTGGCCATATTGGCGGTTGTTTCACTAGTGGCTGCATTATTTGCTGTATCATCCATTGGGTTGCCGCAAGCGATTAAAAACAAGCTTATACTCATGATGCTTGTAATGAATTGTTTTCTCATAATAGTTGTATTAGATTTCTAATTGCACAAAATTACACTTCAAAAGCCTTAGTTGGAAACTAACACCTATTCTTTTACTGGATAATCGTTCTATAAATGGTGCAAAAGGCAAGTTTTTAACTCAAAAGGGGTCTATTTATCTAAATTATTTTATATTTTTACACCTCATTCCTTAAACAAGGATCTTATTAAATGAAACAGGCGAACCAACATACCCTTTTTACAAGTGCCAATAATGCACCTGTTCCTGTTTTGAACAGAATTAGGACAATTAACTTTCCAAGATTGGATAAGTTTTTTTTCCGACGTGGATTCTGATAGGACGAGCAATTGGCAGTTGCCCCTATCAGTGGAAAAATCCCCGACATATTCATTTCTACAGCCAAACTGTTCATTCATTTAAACTAATTTACATCATTGGAACCTAACATTATAGTTCGAATAGCCGATAGTGGGGATACTGTTTATGCAGAAACCATCACCGATGAAATGGCATCTTCAGCTAAAGCGCGTGGCACAGGTATTGCCAAAAGAAGCCCGGAATATGTATCCCAAAAAATTCAGGAAGGTAAAGCGGTCATCGCGGTTACGGCTACTGGAGAATGGGTGGGCTTTTGTTATATTGAAGCCTGGCAACATGGACAATTTGTAGCGAATAGTGGTTTAATCGTTGCCCCTGCGTATCGAAAAACTGGGATTGCGAAAAAAATTAAACATACCATTTTTCAACTTTCTAGAGACAAATATCCAAATTCAAAACTTTTTGGATTAACGACTGGTTTAGCAGTGATGAAAATAAATAGCGAATTGGGGTATGAGCCAGTTACGTATAGCGAATTAACAGATGATGAAGAATTTTGGGCAGGCTGTAAAAGCTGCGTTAATTATGATATTTTAATGAGTAAGGATCGAAAAAATTGTATGTGTACCGCCATGTTATATGAGCCTAAACTGGATACAAACCAACAAGAAGCGGTTGTGGAAATTTCGGATAAAAATGAAGATGCTAATTTATTTACTAAAATCAATAACAGTAAATTCATAAGCTGGCTTAGAAAAAAATAATTATTATGGAAAAAGTTGTCGTAGGATTTAGTGGCGGTTTAGACACTACGTATTGTGTTAAATACTTAACGCTTGAGAAAGGGTTGGAAGTGCATAGCGTGATTGTGAATACCGGTGGATTTTCTGAGGAAGAATTAAAAAAAGTAGAAGCGCATGCCTATGCATTGGGCGTAAAAACACATACCACTGTTAATGCAGTCAAAGGTTATTATGATAGTATTATTAAATACTTGATTTATGGTAACATCTTAAAAAACAATACCTATCCTTTGAGTGTAAGTGCCGAAAGATTAAGTCAGGCTTTGCACATCGCGGAGCATGTAAAAAAAGTGGGTGCTAAATTAGTCGCACACGGAAGTACAGGTGCGGGTAACGACCAAGTTCGATTTGATATGATTTTTAATATTATGATTCCAGGCGTTGAAATTTTAACACCTATTCGTGATTTGCAATTAAGTAGAGAGGCAGAGATTGAATACTTAAAAGCCAAGGGGGTGGAAATGAATTTTGAGAAAGCAGCGTATTCCATCAATAAAGGATTATGGGGTACCAGTGTTGGTGGAAAGGAAACCCTGAACTCAAAAGGCATGTTGCCTGAAAGCGCATGGCCAACGCAAATGACAAAGGAAGGGGCTTCGGAGGAAATGGTCATTGGGTTTGCGCATGGAGAAATTAATAAAGTAAATGGTCAATCTTTCGCACATCCTACTGAAGCGATTCAATATATACAATCGATTGCGGGTGCTTATGGTATTGGTCGTGATATACATGTGGGTGATACCATTATTGGTATTAAAGGCCGTGTGGGTTTTGAAGCTGCGGCACCCATGGTTATTTTAAAAGCGCATCATGCTTTAGAGAAACATGTGTTAACCAAATGGCAATTGTCATGGAAGGATCAGTTGGCACAGTTTTATGGCAACTGGTTGCATGAGGGTCAAATATTAGATCCGGTAATGCGTGATATTGAAGCCTACTTAAATAATTCACAAGCACAGGTCACAGGAGAAGTGTATATTCAGTTACATCCCTATCGTTTTCAAATCATTGGCATTGAATCAGCGAACGATTTAATGAGTGCGAAGTTTGGCAAGTATGGCGAAATGAATACAGGATGGACGGGCGCTGATGTTAGAGGCTTCACCAAAATATTTGGTAACCAAACTGCCATTTTTCATCATGTTAAAGAAGAAAATAAAAAGTAATTTATTATCGACAGAATTATAAAATGAATCAAATGCAAAAAGTAAATATTGGTATTGTTGGTGGAGCAGGTTATACAGGTGGTGAATTACTACGTGTATTGTTGCGACATCCAAATGCGCATATTTCTTTTGTGCATAGTACAAGTAGTGCTGGCGAATTAGTGAGCAAGGTGCATGCTGATTTATTGGGCGATACCCCTTTGAAATTTACAAACACATTGGATCAGCATATTGATGTATTGTTTTTATGTGTAGGACATGGGGATGCCAACAAGTTTTTAATTGACAATGAAATAAAAGCAAGTATAAAAATTATTGATCTTTCACAAGATTTTAGATTAGCTGGTTCGGCATCAATTGGGGGTAGAAACTTTGTATATGGCTTACCTGAATTACAAAGAGAAGTAATTAAGTCGGCCACTAATATTGCGAATCCGGGTTGTTTCGCTACTGCAATACAATTAGGATTATTGCCATTGGCTGCGAAAGGTTTATTAAAGGAGGTTTATACAACAGGTATCACTGGTTCCACGGGTGCAGGACAAGGTTTATCTAATACCAGCCATTTTAGTTGGAGGGCCAATAATATTCAAGCCTACAAAACTTTACAGCATCAGCATTTGAATGAAATTGTTCAAAGTTTGGCGCAATTGCAAGGCAATCAAAATGCGGAAGTAAATTTTGTTCCTTGGAGAGGCGATTTTACAAGAGGCATTTTTGTAACATCGGTGGTAAGTGCGGATATAAGCTTGGACGCTTTATATGATTTGTATAATACTTACTATGATGGTCACACATTTACACATGTGTCAAAAAGCAATATCGATTTAAAACAAGTAGTCAATACCAATAAGTGTTTAATACATATTGAGCAACAAGGAAATAAAATTGCCATTCATTCAGTGGTTGACAATTTATTAAAAGGTGCGGTAGGTCAAGCGGTGCAAAATATGAATTTGATTTTTGGAATTGATGAAGCTGCGGGCTTACAATTAAAAGCAAATTATTTTTAACAACAAGATAAATAAATTGATCACAGCTAAATTTCATATTACGCAATAGCTGTTTTTCTTTACAATAAATTTTAATAGTATGTCTTTATTTAACGTGTATCCTTTAAATCCCATCGCAATTACCAAAGCTGCAGGCAGCCGCGTATGGGACGACAAAGGACAAGAATATTTAGACATGTATGGTGGGCATGCGGTCATTAGCATAGGGCATACGCAACCTCATTGGGTAAAGCGAATTGAGGATCAATTGCATGCAATTGCATTTTATTCAAATTCGGTCGTGATGCCCATTCAGGAAGAATTGGCAACTGCGTTGAATAACATTAGTGGGAAAAAGGATTTTCAATTATTCCTTTGTAATAGTGGCGCTGAAGCAAATGAGAATGCATTAAAATTAGCTTCATTTCATACTGGCAGAAAAAAAATAGTCGCCTTTAAAAAAGCGTTTCATGGTCGTACTTCATTGGCAGTGGCTGCGACTGATAATCCAAGTATTGTTGCGCCTGTGAATGAAACAGATAATATTATCTTTTTGCCTTTTAATGATATTGTAGCCTTGCAAAATTGTTTTGCATCGCAAGGTTCAAGCATTGCTGCAGTAATTATTGAAGGGATACAAGGGGTTGCAGGTATTTATGAAGCAGATGATACTTTTTTGCAAGCCATCAGAAAATGTTGTGACGATTTTGGCGCAGTTTATATTGCGGATAGTGTACAATGTGGTTATGGCAGGTCTGGTCAATTTTTTGCACATGATCATGCTGCCGTAAATGCAGATATTTATTCAATGGCAAAGGGAATGGGTAACGGTTTTCCCATTGGAGGCATATTAATAGCACCACATATTCAAGCCAAGTTTGGTATGCTAGGTACCACGTTTGGAGGAAATCCATTAGCCTGTGCAGCAGCACTTGCGGTCATTGAAGTTATGCAACAGGATCATTTGATTAAAGCCGCCGAAGAAAAAGGTAATTATTTAATAAATGCTTTAAAAAATACAGAAGGGGTTAAAGCGGTTAGAGGCCGTGGATTAATGATTGGTTTTGAAATGGAAGCGGGACTTGAAGATGTACGTAAGGTATTATTGAATAATTTAAAAATATTTACAGGGGAAGCAAAACCAAATGTAATAAGACTATTGCCTTCCTTAGCAATTAGCATGGAGGATATCAATTTATTTTTAACAGGCTTGAATAATGCAATTCAAGTATTGAAGCAAAAGAAAGACTAAGCAAATGAAACAGTTTATTTCAGTAAAGGATGTGACTAATATTAATGCTTTGGTCAAAAAGGCATTATCCTATAAACAACAACCTTTGTTGGATAAAAATTTAGGTGCCCATAAACGCATTGGCTTACTTTTTTTTAATCCAAGCTTAAGAACAAGATTAAGCACACAGGTAGCAGCGCAAAATTTAGGCATGGAGCCAATACTCTTTAATGTTGATAAGGAAGGTTGGGCATTAGAATTTATGGAAGGTGCCATTATGAATGGAACAACCGTAGAACACATTAAAGATGCAGCACCCGTATTGGGAAATTATTTTGACATTCTTTGCATTCGTACTTTTCCTAGTTTACAAGATAAATCAGCTGATTATAGTGAGCATATTATTCATCAATTTATTAAATATGCTGGTATTCCTGTTGTAAGTTTAGAGAGTGCGACCTTGCATCCGCTTCAATCTTTGACAGATATTATAACGATACAAGAGACGATGGATTTGAGCGGCACATTTACAAATAAAAAACCGAAAGTTGTGTTAACCTGGGCACCACATATAAAGTCAATACCTCAATGCGTAGCTAATAGTTTTAGTGAGTGGGTGAATGCATGGGGGGAGGCCAATTTTGTGATTACGCATCCCGAAGGGTATGAATTGGCTGAAGGGTATACGAACGGTGCTACTATAACACATGATCAAGACGAAGCATTAAAAGATGCTGACTTTGTATATGTAAAAAACTGGAGTAGCTATCAAGATTATGGTAAAGTGCTATGCACAGATGCGAATTGGATGTTAAACAATGCAAAATTAGCGGTGTCTAATAATGCAAAAGTGATGCACTGTCTGCCAGTGAGAAGAAATGTGGAATTAAGTGACGAAATATTAGATGGTCCAAATAGTTTGGTGACCAAAGAAGCATCCAATAGGGTTTGGGCAGCACAAGCGGTGTTGTCGGAAATATTATTGACAACAAACAAATAGAAGTAAAGTATTTTATGGAAAAATTATATGTAATTAAAATAGGAGGCAATATTGTTGACAATCCAGTAATGTTAACAAATTTCCTTACTGCTTTCTCTAAACTAGAAGGCCAGGCTATTTTAGTGCATGGTGGCGGAAAGTTGGCAACAAGTTTAGCAGAAACATTAGGTGTGTCGCAAACTATGGTAGAAGGCAGAAGAATTACAGATGGGGAAACTTTGAAAATAGTAACCATGGTATATGCAGGTTATATTAATAAAAATATAATCGCACAACTGCAAGCGATGCATGTAAATGCAATTGGACTTTCTGGTGTTGATGGTAATATGATAAAAGCGCATAAGCGTGCGAATGCCAATATTGACTATGGTTTTGTGGGCGATATTGACGAGGTGAATCAAGAATTCATACAACAACAACTTGCCAATCAATTAAGGTTAGTAGTTGCGCCAATCACACATGATGGTGCGGGCCAATTGCTTAATACCAATGCGGATACGATTGCCCAGAGTATTGCTGTTGCTATGTCGGGATTGTATCAAGTGCACCTTGTTTATGGGTTTGAAAAAGAAGGCGTATTAGCAGATGTCAACAATGAGGGTTCTGTAATTTCATCTATTAATAACCTAACTTATAGCCAACTTAAAAAAGAAAATGTCATCTTTGAAGGGATGATACCAAAAATTGAAAATGCTTTTTTAGCATTGAATGGGGGTGTGCAATCGGTCATCATCGGTAAAGCAGAAAAGCTGAATGAATTAATCCATGGTACTGCAGGTACTACAATAACGAACTAATGTCACTGAATAATAACATATCACTGAATCATGAAGTAATTAATGAGCTTCAAAATGACGCCATTGATTTATTAAAATCATTAATAGCCATTCCATCTTTCAGCAAGCAAGAGGATAAGACTGCTGCTATTTTAATTGATTTTTTAGCAGCGCGACAAATTAAAACTGAAAGATTGATCAATAACATTTGGGCTACCAATTTACATTTTGATCCCAAGAAGCCTACTTTATTATTGAATTCACACCATGATACAGTTAAACCAAACAAAGGATATACAGTTGATCCATTCCATCCTTTTGAAGCGGAAGGAAAACTATTTGGTTTAGGAAGTAATGATGCTGGCGGTTGTTTGGTTAGTTTGTTGGCTACTTTTTTATATTTCTATGATAAAGAAAACTTGCCCTACAATATTATTTTTGTTGCATCTGCAGAGGAAGAAATTTCGGGACATGATGGCATTGAATTGGTTTTACCCCAATTGCCGAAAATTGAATTTGGAATAGTAGGAGAACCTACAAAATTGGAGCTTGCCATTGCTGAACGCGGATTAATGGTATTAGATGTGATTGCTACTGGTAAAGCAGGGCATGCGGCAAGGGAGGAAGGCGAAAACGCTTTATATAAAATACTTGCTGATTTAGATTGGTTTAGAAATTACCAGTTTGAAAAAGTGTCAGATTTACTTGGAAGTGTAAAAATGACAGCAACCGTTATTGAAACAGATAACAAACAGCACAATGTGGTACCTTCGAATTGTAAGATGGTAGTGGATGTGCGTGTAAATGAATTATATACTTTTGAAGAAGTATTAGCAACGATCGGGCAGTATGTAAAATCGGAAGTAACCCCAAGAAGTTTGAGAATGAGATCCTCGGGTATTGCCCTGGATCATGTGATTATTAAAGCAGGGTTGGCGCTAGGTAAAGGTTATTATGGCTCAGTCACTACTTCAGATAAAGCTTTGATGCCTTTCCCAACCTTAAAAATGGGCCCTGGTGATTCTGCAAGAAGTCACACTGCAGATGAATTTATATATACAAACGAAATCAAAGAAGGGGTAACCACTTATATTCAATTACTTTCAATAATTTTCAACCATGAGTAAACTTTGGCAAAAAAATAATGAAGTCGCATCGGCGGTTGAAAAATTTACCATTGGTAATGATCAAGCGATGGATCAATACTTGGCATCCTATGATGTACTCGGTTCAATCGCACATATTACCATGTTATCTGAAGTTGGTTTATTGACAGCGGATGAATTGGTGCAATTAAAAAAAGCGCTTGTAGAAATATATCAAACCATTCAAGATGGAGAATTTAAATTAGCGCCAGGTGTTGAAGATATTCACTCTCAAGTAGAAATATTGTTGACTTCGAAGTTGGGAGATGTGGGAAAAAAAATACATAGTGCAAGAAGCAGAAATGACCAAGTTTTAGTTGATATTAAACTATTTCTTCGTTCGGAATTAATTCAATTAAGCGCTTCGGTGAACGATTTTTTTAAATTATTGCAAACCAAAAGCGAGGCGCATAAAAATGATTTATTGCCTGGTTATACGCATTTGCAATTAGCGATGCCTTCTTCCTTTGGTCTTTGGCTAGGGGCTTATGCGGAGAGCTTGGTGGACGACATGACCATGCTGCATGCGGCCTATAATGTAGTCAATAAAAACCCATTAGGTTCTGCTGCAGGTTATGGATCTTCCTTTCCAATAAATCGTACAAGAACTACAGAATTATTAGGATTTGAATCCTTAAACTTTAATGTAGTTTATGCGCAAATGGGCAGGGGCAAAGCGGAAAGAATTACTGCGATGGCCATGGCAAATATTGCAGACACTTTAGCTAAATTAAGCATGGATGCCTGTTTGTTTATGAATCAAAATTTTGGATTTATTCAGTTTCCTGATACCTTAACTACGGGCTCGAGTATCATGCCGCATAAAAAAAATCCGGATGTGTTTGAGTTAATTCGTTCTTATTGTAATCGGATTAAAGCACTGCCCAATGAGATCATGCTGATGACGACCAATTTGCCATCAGGGTATCATCGTGATTTGCAGCTTTTGAAAGAACATCTATTCCCTGCATTCAGTCAACTTAAAAACTGTATCGAGATGGCTTCTTTAATGATTGAAAACATGGAGGTTAAAAAAGATTTATTAGGGGATACTAAATACCAATATTTATTTAGCGTAGAGGAGGTAAACAAATTAGTAAATGCAGGAATGCCATTTAGGGATGCCTATAAAAAAATAGGTTTGGACATTGAAGCAGGAGAATTTAATTATACCTCTGAAGTGAAACATACCCATGAAGGAAGTATTGGAAATTTATGTACTAGCCAAATTGCAGATCAGATGAAAAGTATTCAAGCTAAAATGGGTGCAGACAAGGTACAGGCTTGTTTAAGCCAGCTTTTGAAATAGTTTCTGAATATTGCCAAGATAGTTGGGTTTTGAATCCATTTCTGATGTATTTTTGCCTCCTATCGAAATAAATTAATCGTTTCATAAACAAATGATAAGTATGAAGAAAAGTATATTAATATTGATTTCTTTTAGTCTTGTAGGCGTTGGTTTTGCACAAACAACTAAACCTGCAGTCATAAAAGCAACGCCATTAAAAGCAGCAGGGGCAAAACCGTTAACCACCACTAAGGCGGCTGTGTCAAAAACAGCAACAGCGGCGACTGTAGTTTTAAAAACTGCAAAAGATAGCGCTTCCTACGCATTGGGTTTTCGTGTTGCACAAAGTATGAAAGGACAAGGCTTACAGGACATTAATATGGCCTTGTTTGACAAAGGATTTAGCGCAGGTGTTATTGCAAAGTCAATTATACCTGATAGTTTATTAGACGTTTGTATCAAAAAATACCAAGATAATATGAGTCAAGAAAAAATCACATTCAACAGAGCAGTAGGAAAAGCTTTTTTAGAAGAAAATGCAAAAAAACCAGGTGTCGTTAAAATGACCAATGGCATGCAGTACGAAGTAATGGTTGCAGGAACGGGATCTGTAAAACCAACTTTGAATAACAAGGTAAAATGTCACTACCATGGCACATTAATTGACGGATCAATTTTTGATAGTTCTGTTGAAAGAGGCGAACCTATCACATTTCCTTTAAATGGTGTAATTAAAGGCTGGCAAGATGCAGTCCAGTTAATGACAGTTGGTAGCAAATGGAAGTTGTTTATTCCTTCAGAATTAGCTTATGGTGAGCGTTCTGCTGGTCCATTTATTGGTCCAGGTATGACCTTGATTTTCGAGGTAGAGTTATTAGGGATTGAATAAGCAAATTTTAAATTAAATATATTTCAACACCCCTAACTAGTGTATACTGGTTAGGGGTGTTTTTGTAAATATTAAGTGGTAAATTTGCCTATTCTATAAATCAAAGTAAACAATGATTCAAAATTTTTTAAAAGCAGCTTTTTTTATTTTTTTGGTGTATGCATGTAACCCAAATAATGTAAAAAACGATACTGCTATTGCCCAGTTAATGGATAGTGCGGGTATACAAGGTACTTTTGCCTTGCTTGAAAATGGAACAGAACAATTCACCATTCACAATTTGTCGAAGTATAAGGATTCTGCATTCGCACCATCAAATACATTTTTTATCATACCTGCATTAATTGGATTAGATAAAGGAATCCTAACCCATCATGATACTTCATTAAATTTAAATGATTCGGCACAATTTTATAAAGCCCTTATTGCCAACATTGGTCGCCAACAAATTTTAAAAGTGTTGGATTCGCTACATTATGGAAAGGGTATTGCAAGCGCCGACAGTACTCATTTTTGGGAAGATGGGTCACTCGTTATAACGCCAGATGAACAATTGGGGTTAATTAAAAGGGTTTATTTTAAAGAGTTGTTTTTTCAAAAAAAATCACAAGAAAAATTAAAAAAAATGATTTTAATGGAAGATAATTCAAATTACCGTTTGAGTTATATAATGGGAATAGATACAACTGCAAATAAAAATGCAGCATGGGTACTGGGTTATGTGGAAGAAAATCAACACCCTTACTTTTTTGTATTAAACACGAAGTCGAAAACATCAGCCAACTTAACTGATAATAATATTACCTTACTAAAGAAAATTTTAATACAACAGGGCTTTTTAAAAGGAACTAGGTAACCTCGTTGTACAAAAATAATTATCTTTATATTTTCTTTTATGCAATACTATTGTAACTCATTAACTTCCTATCAACGTTTACTTACACGCGAAGTAAAAGTGGGTAATATCATAATTGGTAACGGTCATCCTATTCGGGTTCAAACGATGACGACCACCGATACTATGGATACTGATTTAACAGTGGCGCAGGTCATCAAATGTATAAAGGCAGGCGCAGAACTGGTTCGTATCACTGCCCCTAGTAAAAAAGAAGCTGAAAATTTAGCTAACATAAAGGCTGCTTTGAACGCGCAAGGCTATGATATTCCTTTGGTCGCTGATATTCATTTTACACCCAATGCTGCCGAAATTGCAGCAACTATTGTTGCGAAAGTGCGAGTGAATCCAGGCAACTATGTTGACAAGAAAAAGTTTGAACAAATTGAATATACGGATGCAGAATATTTGGAAGAAATTGAACGCATTAGAGAAAGGTTTACACCACTTGTTCTTATATGCAAGGAACATGGAACCGCGATGCGTATCGGTACCAATCATGGTTCATTGAGTGATCGTATTATGAGTAGGTATGGCGATACTGCTATTGGTATGGTGGAAAGTGCGATGGAATTTTTGCGCATTGCTCGAAGCTTGGATTATCACCAAATAATTTTAAGCATGAAGTCAAGCAATCCGCAGGTAATGGTGCAAGCTTATCGATTATTGGTTCAACAAATGCAACAAGAATTTAATGAATGTTATCCATTGCATTTGGGTGTGACGGAAGCAGGTGATGGGGAAGATGGACGTATTAAGAGTGCAATTGGTATTGGCACACTATTAGAGGATGGTATTGGTGATACAATAAGGGTAAGTTTAACTGAGGATCCTGAATTAGAAATCCCAGTTTGTAAGGATTTGGTTAAAAGATATCCAGCGAATCGAATGAAAGGGGTACATCATATTCCAGAGATTGACCAACTTTCTTATAGTCCTTTTGAATTTAAAAAAAGAGTTACGCATCCGGTTTCAACTATTGGAGGTAAGCAGGTGCCAGTGGTTATTGCAGATTTTACACATAAAGCAACGATTACACCCGATGATTTAATTAGTATTGGGTATACCTATCTTGTAGCAACCGATAAGTGGACTATTTCGGATTTGGCTGCTGATTTTATTTATACGCCCAATGGTGTTATTGATTTTGATTTACCTGGTACCTTACGTGTTATCACCAAGCCTGAACAGTGGGAAACAGTCAATGATAGAACAAAGTATTTGCCATTATTTGATTTTAGAAATTATATCGCGGCACCGCGAAAAAGTGCCTTTATTAATTTTGTAATGGTAGATTGTTATTGTACAAAAAATGGAATAAGGGATGAGCAGCTCATAGAAATTGCCAAAGACAAATCAGTTGTTTTTTGTTTAAGTAGTCAATTGGCGCATGCCATGCCTGCGGTTCGCCGAATGATAGTGCGATTCATGGATTTAAAAATTCAAAATCCTGTGATACTTATGACCGAAAGTGCTTGGTCAAGCGCAGACGAGCATTTGATTCATTTTGCAACTGAGACTGGGGCCTTATTCTTAGATGGATTGGGGGATGGGATTTGTTTGGGTGTAAGCGTTAAGGTGGCTGCCAATGCAGAACAAAATAATGAATCAAGTAATGTATCGGGGCGTAATTATTTTAATAATACTTCCTTTTTACAATTTTTAAATACCATCAGTTTCGGAATATTACAAGCGACGCGAACTAGAATTTCGAAAACAGAATATATATCCTGTCCTAGTTGTGGCCGTACTTTATTTGAGTTGCAAGAAACCACAGCAAGAATAAGGGCGGTGACCAATCATTTAAAAGGACTGAAAATTGCCATCATGGGATGTATCGTAAATGGCCCAGGTGAAATGGCCGATGCCGATTTTGGTTATGTTGGCAGCGGCATTGGGAAAATTACTTTGTACAAAGGAAAGGAAATTATGAAAAGAAATATTGACAGTGCTATTGCTGTTGACGAATTAATTCAATTATTAAAGGAGCATAATGCTTGGGTGGATCCCCAGTAGCATTGACTGTAATAGGAAGCAATATGTATCATTTAGTGTATGCCTTTTTTTATCTTTTATCATTATTACCATGGCGTATTGCCTATGTCGTTAGTGATTTTATGGCATTTCTTTTACAATATGTAGTTAGATACAGAAAACAGGTCATTGAAAATAATTTAAAAATTGCATTCCCTAATAAATTGGCACAAGAAAGAAAAAAAATTGCAACAAAATTTTATCAAAATTTTACAGATTCATTCATTGAGACGATTAAATTAATTTCCATCTCCACCTCCGAATTTGAAAAACGATTTACTTCTAATGTTGAGGTACTAAATAAATTATATGAAACAGGACAGCCTGTTCAAATCATGGCAGGACATTTTTTTAATTGGGAATTTGCGAATTGGGGTGTTGCCAAATACGGAAAATATCCCTTTATTGCAGTATATATGCCCTTGTCAAATCCTTACATTAATAATATAGTATTAAAAATGCGTGAGCGTTTTGGAAGCATCATGATTCCTGCCACACAATTTAAAACGCAGTTTCATAAATATGCAACGCAAGGAAATTATGCAATGGCATTGGCAGCCGATCAAAATCCGGGTAGTCCAATGTCTGCATTTTGGGTAAATTTTTTAGGAAGACGTACACCCTTTGTTAAGGGACCCGAAAAGGGAGCTAAATTAAATAATACGGCACAGGTGTTTGCCTATTTTCATAGTACTAAGCGTGGTTATTATCATTTGCAATATGAAGTCATGACTACGTCCCCAAATTATTTCAAAGATGGACAATTGACTGCATTGTATGTGAAAATATTGGAGGAAAAAATCAAACAAAATCCGGCAAATTATTTATGGAGTCACAAAAGATGGAAGTATGAATTTGATCCTCAAAAACATGCAAACTTAGTGGTTGATTAAAGCGCGTCTAATGGATCGATCGCTTTTTTTTCCTTAGTTACTTCGATCGTGAATTTATCTTTAAGTTGTATTATACTTTGCCAGCCTCCTTTTACAACTCTATTATTATGAATACCTTGTTTTTTTAATATACTAGCTGCAAGCGTATTTGCTTCGCCATCTTCACTTAAAATATAAATATTGAAATGTTCGTCTAACTCAGACATACTCCCTGGATCTGCGAATTCCAATAAAGGGAGGTGTATGGAATTTTTAATATGCCCTTGATTGTATTGTTCCTCGGTTCGGATATCTAATACCATTAAGAATTCGTCAAATGGAATATCCATGGCTAATTCATCCGCTTCCACTTCAATCACTAAATCATAGCGCTTGTCAGCATTTAGCCAAGAAGCAAAGCCTCCTTCCAGCCAGCCCTTGATATTGCTGAATCCTAATTTTTCAAAATAAGCTATGGCAATTTTTTCGTTGTCATGTTCGCCAATAAATAATAAAGGTTGTTCAAATGATAATAAACCTAATGCCGCCGCTTGATGAATTAACTCAGGTTTAAAATGAAATGAACTAGGGATAAAGCCTTCAAAAAAAGAAGCTTCATCCCTAGTATCGATTATGAATGCATTTTCTTGGGCTAGGAATTCCTGAAATTTTGCGACAGATAAAGACATATTTATCCTACTAAATTTTCTACAAATTGGTTTACTTGTTCCAATCTTGCATAGTCCACATTATAAAAAATAAATTTGCCTTCACGAATGGTACTTACAATACCGGCTCTTCTTAAAATGGCTAAATGTTGCGAAGCAACGGATTGTTCTAATCTTAATTTGACATAAATCTCAGTAACAGTTACCTTTTTCTGTTCGTCAATTAGTTTAACAATTTGTTGTCTGAGCTTATGATTTAATGCTCTTAAAATCATTGCCGCTTTTTTTGCGTGCAATAAATCAACCTTCAATGAATTGGACCCATTGCTGAGTTGAAGTGTTGGAAGTGATTGGTTCATGATATATTATTTGGGGGTTAAAACTATAAACGCGGTACAATTTAACTAATTAATTCTATTTAGTTTATTTTTTTGTTATATATATTTTATTAAAAATAGGAGTGTTGCGTTCCTATTTTTAATAATATCTGACAATGTTACTAGTCAAAGGTTTAACATTAAGTCAATAATTAAACAATTATTTTATGAGTGGCTTTTGGTAGTAGTCTTTTAGGTAGGCCGGACCACTGTAAGCTAAGTCCTCAAAATCATTTGATTTAAGCTTGACTAATGCTAAAGCGGCCATTTCATGAATAGAGTAGGAAGCGTCTAGAAACAAAGGTAATTTATTATGAAAATCAGGGTATTGTGTCAAAGTTTTAGTTTTAGTCACCCCCGATCCAATGCAGATGAGAGGTCCATTGCTGAGTAATGAATGCAATAGGGTTTCATCCAAGATTATGGCTTTCTCTGGAGCTAGGTAGTCAAGTGAGCTATTATAGATTGCTCCGAAAATTTCCATCCTTCTAGCGTCAATCATTGAAAAAACCTGCAATTGTTTATCATCCAACAAGACATTCCTGGTTTCAATTAAATGACCAACAGCGGCCTTAGCTAATAAGCTGAGGGTTGAAAGCCCAATTAAAGGTTTATCTAAGGCAAAGGCCAAACCTTTGGCACTGGCAAGTCCAACCCTTAATCCAGTATAACTACCCGGCCCCATAGTCACGGCAATTGCATCCATAGCTTTAAGGGAAATTCCAGCTTCTTTGCATAACGTTTCCACACCCGCTTGCACAAACTCCCCATGCGTATTTGATAGGTTGTTTTGTTTTGAAGCAATGACTTGTAAGTCTTGGCTGATTCCAATAATGGCCTCCGGACCTGCAGTATCAATATGAAGTAGGGTATTCAATATTTGTAATTGTTTTGCAAAAATAGGCGGTGAATTGATAGAAAAATAAGAAATTGCGCATAATAATTAAATATATGCCAAAACAAATCATTCAAACTAGCAAAGTACCAACACCAATTGGGCCTTATAGTCAAGCTGTTATTGCCAATGGATTTTTATTTGCGAGTGGTCAAGTCGCTTTTAACCCGGCAACAGGGGAGCTTGTTTTAACTGATATTTTATCAGAGACCAAACAGGTAATGGAAAATATAAAAGCCATATTAGATGAAGCTAAATTAAGTTTTGCCAATGTTGTTAAAACGAGTATTTTTTTAAGTGATATGCAATTGTTCGCACAAGTGAACGATGTGTATGCAAGTTATTTTTCTGCTGATTTCCCGGCACGTGAAACAGTCGCAGTGAAAACTTTACCACGTAATGTAAATGTTGAAATAAGTATTACCGCAGTTGTGGATTTGTAGTTTTTATTTTACGACTAATTGGTAACTAGTTTCAAAAACAATATTATTCTGGGGCTTCACTATTTGGAGCCCCATTTTATTATTAAAGGCATTCGGTGCACCGCTTAAATTTTCAATAGCTATACTATTTCTATCTGGAGGTATATACAACTGTAAGTATGGATATAGTGAAGATGGCAATATTTTTAATATAAATTGTTCGTTTTGTAAAGTACAGATGCTATTTTCTGTATCTAATTCATAACCATCGTCTAGTTGCAAAGTTCCAATTTTAAAACCATTGCTAAAGCGAGCATCTTCAATAATATTTCCAGTAGGAAGTAAATCACTATCATATTCCATTTTTCCTTTACTTGAAAATTGTAAAGTGCAATTGTTAATGCTTTCGCCTAATGTAAAGTAAGGATGCCAACCATCAACAACGGGAATAGGAATAGTTGCATCATTCAGGATAGTTGTTTGCACTGAAACCTTATTGTTTTTTTCTAAGATCCATTTTACATGCATCGTGAAGGGAAATGGATAACCTTGATCACTCCCAAGATAATGATGTACTAAAATAACAACAGCCTGATGTTCATTTGCTTCAGTAGCTTGCACAATAAAATCAGCATCATACATGATTCCATGTATCGCATGTTCGCCCATATAAAAACGATCCATGGTATAGGTGGTATTTAAATGTGCGTACTGGCCTTTGTATAATCGACAAACGTAAGGGCTCATTTTGGCACTTCTAAATCCTTGGCTTTCAAATTCCATAGTAGCATTTAAGTCGTTACCCATGATAAATTGATGAGATTCGCCCCCTTGACTTAAAAGCCAGCTGTTTAATAGGGCTCCTTTTGCCAAAATCTCGATGGTTACCCCCAATTCAATGTCTTGTAATTGAATGAATGCAACTTGATTGATTGTACTTTGCTTGATCTGAAACTGCATTGTATTTTGTTTGAATGGTAAATTAAAACTATTCTACTAACTTTGAGTAGTAAAGGAATTAAATATGAAAAATTGTTTTGTTTTTGGGTTGTTATTATTGGCGAATAGTTTAGTGGCCCAAGGGTACAAAAAATATGATAGTACATTAAAAATTGGGAAAGCGGGGTTTAAAATTTTTTGTTTAAATAAAACGCCTGATCGTAATACCTTAACTATACGCCCAATTGGTTTTAAATCAGAAGCAAGAGAAGCGTCTTTGGAAATCAAGGCAAGGGTATTGTCTGCTGAAATTGATGATTTAAATAATGACGGTTTTCCTGATGTAATTATTTTTATTGAAGAACCTAAGGGTAATAAATCATTGTTCTGCATAAGCTCCAAGGAAAACGAGCGTATGGAGCCTATCTTTTTTCCAGACATAAAAGATGATATGAGATTAAGTAAAGGCTATCGGGGACAGGATGAGTATAGATTATTGGAAGGGGTGTTATTTAGGAAATTTCCCATTTTTGAATCTGATACTGCGATTAAACAACCTACCAGTAAAGTGCGACAAATTCTATATCGTGTTATAGCTGGAGAGCAAGGTAGCTGGAAGTTTAAATCTTTTAAGGATTTTGATATGAATGCAGAAGTTAAATAAGGCAATCCTAATTTTACCTATTGAATTACTTTTAATCCCTATTTGCAATTTTACTATTGCCCATGGGTAATCATTATTTTCCCAACTGCTTTTTCAGTACCGAGTTCATCTCTTGCAAAAACCAAATAAATCCCGGTGGCAACTTTATTTCCATCATAAGTTTTGCCATCCCAAATAGCTTGTCCTCCTAAAGCCTTAGTCTGATAAATTAATTTTCCACTAAGCGATGTAATTTTTACAATTGCGTTTTCAACTAATCCTCGCATCGCAATAGGTCCGTTATAATTGGGCATAATAGGATTGGGAAAAATATTAATCTGTTGCATCGGTGTTGTGCCTGATGTAGCAGAACTTCGATAACTGGCCATTTGTTGTGCGGTATTAAAAAAAACTTCACCTGTACTAGGTGCAATGATAATTTGACGAATGGTGTCATTCGGTAACGGACTATTATTTTTGGTAAATCTTTCTATAATTTCTGTACCATCTGTGCTTAATAACCAGGTGCCATTGTTGGTACCCACCCATTTTCGATTAGCGCCATCTGCAATGATACAATTCACATTTTCTTTTTGAAACAATAATCCTGCAAATCCATTATTGTTTTTAATTTGGGGTAAGTATGCTTTACAAGTACTAATTTCATTACAATCAAAAAGGCCAATGCCATTGTTGGTTCCTACCCACATGGTGCCATTTTTATCATCCATCATACTGGTCACGGTACTACTGGGTAAATTATTATTATAAGTATTAATGATACTCCACTTTTCGCCAGCGGCATTGGGGTTATAGACCATAATGCCTTGGTATTTTGGTGCAATCATCCATGCCTGCCCTTGCTGGTTAATGAACATCTTGTTGATGCCATTTAGAGAAAGGGTATTGGGCGGCGTTATTAATTTCCAATTATTATTTTGTCTTTGTAAAATGCCTTGCCCTTCTAATAATGTCCAAAGGGTACCATCACTACTAAATTGAATATTGCTATAAAATCCTTTGAAAGCTGCTGGACTTGCTTGTTCCATGGACCCTTTGTCGTTGTTGAATTTTAATAGTCCATCGCTACTGGTCAGCCAAATACTGCCATCATTGGGGTCCACTGCACTTGAATAACAAATCGGTAAATTTTTATTACTGATTGAATTTATATTTTTCCATCCATCTTCATTGTAAATACTAAATCCTGCATCAGCGCCACCGAATGGCGCAATCAAATATTTCGAGTTGATGAAAATTTGGCCATTGATATTTCCTGCGGGTCCACCCAGTGGTAACCATTTGGTATTTGTGTTTTTAAGTAGTAGCCCATTTGTGCTGTCTGCTAACCAAATATCTTTTTCATCAAATAAAAAATCAACGGGGTTTGATAAATAAATTGAATCAACAATGAGGGTACTGGTTTTATCCGCATTCGCTTTAAGTAATCCCCCTTTATTCCCATTGCTAAAACTGGCATACAACCCATCCTTATTGGCTACTATTTTTTTAATTTGACCAGTATTCAAATTAAAGTAAGGTGTTTTTAGGGGAAGTTGATAAATACTATTTGCACTCGCACTATAAACGAAATTGTTAAATTGTGATATTTTATTAATACCTAAATTATTAAAGTCGCTACTATTTTGCCATTGATTTGCAGTTATCCAATTATTTTTTAATGGGCAGGTCCAAATACCATTTTCAGTGGCTGCATATAATACATCCTGCGCGCTTACTATTTGAAAAATTTTTGTGACTTGTCGATTGTTATTGGGAAACCAAGTATCTTTTATTTCATGTTTAATTAAATCTAATACAACAATGCCAAAGTCGGTGGATAGTAAAGCCCATTGATTTAGTAAGTAAATGTGGTTAATTTTTTTACTAGGATATAAATTGGAAAGTAGTAAATCAGTAATAGCATAAACTTGGTCTCCTTTGACAATATCTATATTACTATTGTTGTATGCGATAATTAATTGTGACTGTGCATCATCCCATGCAGAACATGCTATGGAGATATCATGAAGTCCAGTAGATTTACCTAAGAGTGCAACTTTATTTGTTGCTGTAATTGAAAAAGCTTGTTGTGTCGTTGCGCCAATGATCTTTTTATTTCCATTTGAACTATTGGCTATGCCTAATTGTGTAACAGAACGGTTATTATAATGTTCTCTCCACTGTCCAATGCCGCCCAATACATTTTGCCCACTACTTAGCAAGGTTAAGCTTATAAATAAAATAAAAATTGATAACCGCTGAAGCATTATATTTTTATTTACTAATTATTTTTTTTCAAGTGCACTGTAAATGGCTTCTTGAATTTTTGGACGAAGGCTTAATTCACTATACGCTTTATTATTCCGTGTTGGATAAACGCGATTTCCTAAAAATATATACAACAATCCATTTGCTGGATCTGCCCAAACACAAGGGCCTGTAAAACCAGTATGGCCAAATGTAGCAGGAGATACGCTTGCACTTGGATAGGGATCCTTTAAGCTCGCATTATTTTTTTCAGGTTTATCAAAACCCAATCCACGACGGCTATTTTCGGTATTATAAGCCGTGAAAATTTCAATGGTACCAGGATTAAAGTATTTTTTGCCTTCCCATTCGCCTTTATTTAAAAGCATTTCATATAATTTGGCTAAATCAGTCGCGTTACTAAACAAACCCGCATGTCCTGCAATGCCACCCATGACAGAAGCACCTTCATCATGTACTGTCCCCTGAATCAATTCATGTCGATAGTAGTCGTCAACTTCGGTGGCGGCTATTTTATCGATACTTGTTTTTTGTAATGGTAAAAAACCTGTTGATTTCATACCTAAAGGAGCATAAAAATTTTGGGTAGTGTATTCATTCAAATTCATACCTGAGACTTCTTCTACTATTTGACCTAGAAAAATAAAATCATTATCGCTATATACATATTTACCTGGGGTTGTAATGGGGCTGTTTAAAATTTTATTTTTTATAGTATCCATCCAATTGTCCTGCAAGTATTTGGTAGGTGTGATCATTTGATGGTGCGTTTGATCACTTACGGACACCACTAAATTATTGACAAATCCTCCTTTTGGATTTATTAAGAATTCATAAAATTTAATAAAAGGAAATAAGCCAGCTTGATGTAAAAGCAAATCCTTTAAAGTAATTTTTGCTTTTTCATTTCCAACCACCCAAGGCAGGTAATCACCAATCGTTTTATTAATATCTACTTTGCCTTCCTCCACTAATTTCATAATTGAAACCGTGGTTGCACTAACTTTAGTAACAGAAGCCAAATCATAGCTCGTCTCTAAAGTAACAGGCGCTGAATTTTCGCCTGCTATTTTACCATAGGCTTTGTTAAAAACAATTTTATTGTTTTTTGCTACTAAAACTTGACAACCAGGAATTGCTTTTTTTTGTATCGCATCGGCTACAATAGAATCAATCACATTTAATTTTTCAATGTTGATTCCCAATGGCGCTTCTAGTGATTCCTTTTTTGTGTAAATCGGACTCGTTTCAATGGTGTAAGTTTCACCCATGGGTAAGTTTTCACTAATGGTTACCGGCAGCGTTCCGGTTGCTTGAATTTTACCTTCCAACCAATCTAGTGCAGCATTTTGGGTAAATGTATTATCCTCGTAGGCAAATAGTATATTTTTTATTTTGTTAAAATTGGCAACAGCATAAGGGTTGCCAAAAATAAGATGCACCCAGTTTGCTGGATGATTATCATTTAAGAAGCTAATAAAGGGAGTTGGAATTTCAAACTGCTTTGCTGGACGGCGATTGTAATTATGTAGCCCAATCATTACCTGATCATATTCGGCCAATGTTTGGCTAAGGGCACTCATTTTATTAGTATCACTTGCACCTACATAAATGATTTTCACTTGGTATAGTTCCGCCAATTGTTTTGTTATGCTGTTTTCTTGCGACTGATTTAATGCGACGTACACCATTTTTTTATTTTTATTTAAAATAGGGTGTTGCACATTTTCTTTTAAGAAGGTCAATGATTGCGAAGCCATTTTTTCCTTGATAGCAGCAACCGATTTATTTAAGTCAGCAATAATGTTTGTTGTATCAATAAAAAGGTCCTTACTTAATCCATGTTTGTATTTCGCCGCTAAAACTTTTCGAACTCGATCTTTGATATCTTTTCTACTGATTCTTTTTTCTCTAATTGCAGATCTAATTTTTTTAATGGTTTGGTCTATATCACCAGGTAAGCAAAGCATATCATTTCCTGCAATGATGGCTTGGACATTTGCTTCTCCTTGCGGAAAATAATTACTAATGGCTTTCATTTCTAGTGCATCTGTAACACTGATGCCTTTGAATCCTAGCTCGTTTTTAAGTAATCCATTCACTGCTTTCGGCGACAAGGATGTTGCTAAATTTTTTGTTGCATCAATGGAGGGTACTGACAAGTGCGCCACCATTATAGATTCAATACCTGCGTTAATCAATGCTTTAAATGGCACTAATTCCATGGAATCTAATTGTTCCTTTGTTTTATTAATAATAGGAATATCTAAATGAGAATCCACCGACACATCACCATGCCCTGGAAAATGTTTTGCCGTTGCCATTACGCCGTTATCCTGCATCCCTTTCATATAGGCAATACTGTAATCAGTTACAATTTTTTTGTTTTGACCAAAACTTCGATCATTAATTACAGGATTCGCTGGGTTGTTATTAATATCTGCGTCGGGTGCATAGTTCACTTGTATGCCTAATCTTTTACATTGTTCCGCAATAGCTGCACCCATTTCATATACTAAATTATTAGCAGGCATGGCACCTAATGAAAGTTGTCTTGGAAACATTTCTACACTATCCAATCGCATACCTACGCCCCATTCTGCATCCATTGTAATTAACAAAGGTGTTTTGGCAATGGATTGATAATAGTTGGTATGTAAAGCCTCTCTAACGGGACCACCTTGAAAAAAACAAAGGCCACCGACATTATATTTTTTTATTAACGACCCTAGTGAAT